>Ga0164290_1000184_pt1 | contig 236350 bp, 180 predicted proteins | sample Micstemetagenome_FD_108782 | JGI IMG/M metagenome (GOLD analysis project Ga0164290, IMG submission 108782) | Contaminated culture microbial community from soil near Moab, Utah, USA - Microcoleus steenstrupii SON62 (Illumina Assembly) | ecosystem: Environmental > Terrestrial > Soil > Soil crust...
GGAATTCCTCGCCGGCGTCATTCCGTCCAGCACGGGACCGGCCACGAATACAGCCCTCGCGGCGGTGCCCCAATCCAATGCGCCGGCGACTACGGGTTCAACTCCGGTGACGACGACGCCAGGGGCAGCGCCGCAGTTGCCCCAAACCGCAGCAAGTCCGTTCGCCAGCACACCGGGGCCGACATCGCCAGCCACACCCGGCCGATTAGCCGATGTGGGAATGGGGTTCGCGCCGCCCAGCCCGCTGCCGCTCGCACCGATCGAGCCGCAGCCACCATTGACCGCGCAACCAGTGCCGTTGATTGCAGATTCCGAGAGCCGAGCCTTCGAAGCCGAACCACCGCTCACCCCGGTGAAGCCCGAGGGAGCCATCGCGATGAGGCGGCCGGAAGGGGAAGAGTATGTCGATCCTCGCACTGCCGTTTCGCCTGCTCCGCACGGTACCGACCGTCGATACGACGCCGACAGTGACCTGGCATCCGGTCGCGAACTCGGGCGTCTGAATTCCGACGAAATCGAGAGTGCACGGCCAATTCAGGACGATCCCGATCGCATGTCAGCTGCCGCCGGCCGCATTGCGATGGTGCCTCACTCGCCGCTGCCACCCCGGCAAGGCATCACTCAGCCCGCAGAAATTGCGAATGCTTCGGCCGACCAGTTGCTCTCGGCAGCTTGGCGCCGAATTGGCGGCACGTCCTTTTGGGACCAGGCAAAAACGGTACTAGCCATCGTGGGCGGTCTGGCCTTGCTCGTTCAATTCTGGCGCTTTAATAGCCAACCAGAGCCCCAGCCTGAAGGTGACTGAACCATTGGCTTTGCGCGAGTGCAGCAGAGCGGCCGAACTCAATCGCCGGAATCAGTCAGCCACTTCCCGTACAGGACTCTGTCGTCGCCGGGGGCATAGAAATCCGCGACCCGGCTTTCCAGGCGGTAGCCGCACGTCTCGTAGAAGGCCCGGGTGGCCCAGTAGTCTGGCCGTCCGGACGTTTCGATGAACACCCGCCGGCCCCCCGCCGCCTGAATTGCCTCTTCCGCGCGTTGAAGCAGCAATTTGCCGACGCCGCGAGATTGAAGGCGAGGATCGACCGCAATCCAGTACAGATCGTAGCTCGCTACCGTCACGGTGATGTGACCAAAGCAGGCGTAACCTACCACTGAGTTATCTTGCTCGGCGATAACGAACTCGTAGCCGGAGTCGGGCCCCTTTTGCAGTCGCTCTTCGACTAACTCCACGGCGACATCGACTTCTGCCGGGCGGAATCTCCCAGTGGCGGCGACAATCTGCCGCACGGCGTCGGCATCGGATGGCTTTACATCGGCGCGGAAAGTCAGGCTCGAAGCCGCCGGCTTCGGTTTTGAGCGGTGAGATCCGACGTGTGGCTGTCGCGGAACTCGATCGGTGCTCCGATTCGCAAACGACTGGCGTCCCAGCGCATCATCAATGATCCGCTGAACTGCTGCGGGGGGGGCGATGCCTGCCTCAGACAAAGCGGCTGCAAAGCCAGCATCTGGCGACAGGCACGGATTCGTATTGATCTCCAAGATCCAAGGCTGCCCTGCATCATCGACTCGGAAATCGACTCGGGCATAGCCGCGCAAATCAAACGCCGACCAACAACTGCGCGCCAGGTACTCCAAATGTCGGAGCAGTGGCTGATCTTCTGGCGGAAACTGGAACCGGCGCGGCGTATGGACGAACTCAAACGAATGCTCAGACCATTTGGCGTCGTAGCCGACAATCCGCGGCTTGCCCTCGGGGAAGCGGCTGAAGTCGATTTCGGCCGGCGGCAACACCTGCGGACCGTCGGTGACAGCGAGGATTGACAGGTTGAATTCCCGCCCCGCGATAAACTGCTCAGCAAATGCTCCTCCGCTGAATCTGCGCGACCGCTGCTCCAACGCCGCTTCCAGTTCCGCTCGGCTCGCCGCTTCAACGATTGCCGAGTCGTCGATTCCGACTGAGGCATGCTCCCAAACTGCCTTGAGCAGGTACCGACCCGGGAAGGTTAGATTCGACGAAAGTGCTTGCGATGCGAGCCAGGGCGCCGTCGGCAGGTTGCTCGCCACAAGTTGCTGCTTGGCCCGCGTCTTCTCGTTGGTGAGATCGAGCACGGCCTGTGACGAGCCCGTGAATGGGATGCCTTGCGACGCCAGGATGGCGGGAACAAGCGACGCCAGGCGATCGCTGCCCCCGAGCGATTCAACCAGGTTGAAGACAACATCGGGCCGACTAGGCCTCAGGTGATCGACCAGCGCACGCAAATCGAGCGTGCAGCCCAGTCGCTCGGTGGAGTGACCAAGCTCTCGGCAGGCCTGCTCGACGACACCAACCTGCACCAGCACATCGGCTTCGGCTGCCGTGGCGTTTTCGTCCACCGCATTATGCAGAACCAGGACACGGAGGGTCATGAGCGCCGTCGCCCACGTCCGAATCGCCGAGCTTTGGATTGAGCAGCTTCGGCTACCCTCGAGGAGGCGCTCTCGACGATTCTCGCGATCAGTTCTCGATAGGTCCAGCCTGCTTTGCTCGCGAGTATCGGCAGATCCGAGTGCTCGGGGTGCAGGCCCGCGAGTGGATTCACTTCGAGGAAGAGCGGCCGGCCGTCGGCGTTGCAGCGGAGATCGACTCGCCCGCCGTCGCGGCAGTTGAGCACCCTCCAGGCGTCGAGTGCGACTTGCTCGGCCTGCTGCACCTGTCGATCGTCCGCTGCGCTCACGAGCCGGTACTCGACCAACTCCTCACACCGCTCCTTGTTCACGTAGGAGTAGACATCGGGCTCGGCCTCGCTGCGCAAGACGATTTCCAGCGTGCCAATCGCCGCGGCTTCCTCCCCGCAGCCGACGATGCCGACTGTGAATTCACGACCCGGCAAAAACGTTTCGACGAGCGCGGGTTGTTCGTAAGTGGTCAGCAGGTCGCGGCAGGTGCCTTCGAGTTCCGCCTGATTTCGGCAGATCGATTTCGGCGTGATCCCTTTCCCGGTACCTTCCGCCACGGGCTTCACGAACAGTGGGAACGGCAGGGACATGCCGTGAACGTCGCTGAGCTGATGAACGGTTCGAAATGGCGCCGTGGGCACACCGCTGTCGCGCACGACCGTCTTCGTCAGGCCCTTGTGGAGCGTGAGCGCCATCACCAGCGGATCGGAAAATGTGTAAGCAATGCCATACGCATCGAGTATCGCCGGCACTTGCGCTTCGCGGGCGATTCCGCTGAGCCCTTCAGCAATATTGACGACCAGGTCCCACTCATCGCCAGACGCCAGACGTTCGACCAATTGGCGAACGTGGCCGATGCGATCGGGTTGGTGGCCCAGCTCGCGCAGCACTCCCTCGAGTGATGCAACCGTATCAGGGCGGTCGAACTCTGCCGTCTCGTCGTCGGAGAAGCCGGCGGCGAGATACTCAGACCGCAGGTCGTAAGTGAGCCCGATCCGCATCGGCGGCGTCCTTGTTCTGCTGGATCTCGGCGTAGAGTTGGCTGCGCCAACGCTCGGCATCGGTGCGATTCATGTCGAGTGCTTCGATCAGTCCCTGACCAGGGCGAAGCAGTTCGAGCGGGCAGCCCTCAGACAACTTTTCCACCAAACCGTCGGCTGTGTAGTCGAATGGATAGATGCGGCAGACGAGGGGGCGGATCTCGAGCGGTAATACGCAGCCGGCGCTGCCGAGAAAGGTGCAATCGCCGTTCGGTTTTTTCCGCAGCACACGGCGACTGCCGTCGGCTTCGAAGACGTTGTCGCGCCAGATTGGGTCGTCGTCCTGATCGGCGTACGAAGGGTTGGCCGGCTGGCGGAACTCATGAAAGTCGCTGCGACCGGTGAACTGCTCGATCCGCTGGACGTCGCCGGGCGTGGTGAAGATCTCGCAGGTTTGGCAGCAGGTCTTCATGTGCCGCGAACAGCGCACACAGAGAAACTTTTCGTGGTCCGTCACAAAACACCTTCGAGGCAAAGAAAGCGGCGAAGGACGGGTGTCCCTCGCCGCTTAGTCTAACGATTCGCGAGCCGCCGGAAATACCTTGGCGGGCCTACTTAAGGAGCCGGGTCCGGATAGCGGTAGACCTGGCCTTCATAGTTGCGAAGGAGCAGGTCATCGCCGTCGCGGCCGACGATGTAGTTCGGCTGCAGCGGAATTTTGCCACCGCCGCCAGGAGCGTCGATCACGTAGGTCGGTACTGCATAGCCGGTCGTGTGACCACGCAGGCCTTCGATGATCTCCAAACCCTTCGAGACGGACGTGCGGAAGTGGGCGGACCCGCTGATTGGATCGCACTGATACAGGTAATACGGGCGAACTCGCATCATCAGCAGCCGATGGATCAGATCCTTCATCGTCGGCACGTTGTCGTTCACGCCCTTGAGCAGCACTGTCTGCGAACCCAAGGGGATGCCGCTGTCGGCCAACCGTGCACAAGCCTGAGCGGCTTCGGGGGTGCACTCGTCCGGGTGGAGGAAGTGCACGCTCATCCACAGCGGATGATACTTCTTCAAAATCCGGCACAGGCTCGGCGTGATGCGCTGTGGCAGCACGGCGGGCATCTTGGTGCCGATGCGGATGAACTCCAGATGTGGGATCTCCCGCAGCCGGCCGAGGATCCAGTCGAGTTTGTCTTCGCTCAGCGAAAGCGGATCGCCCCCCGAAATGAGGCAGTCTCGAATCGTCGGCGTTTGACGGATGTACTCGAACGCCTTCTCCAGCCGCTCCTCTTTGGGCATCAGCTCACCATGACCGACGACGCGCGAGCGCGTGCAGTAGCGGCAGTAGGTGGAACAGAAGTCGAGAGCCAAAAGAAGAACGCGGTCGGGATAGCGATGAACCAGTCCCGGAACCGGGCTATGTCCATCTTCGCCGAGCGGATCGTCCGCTTCGCCGGCGGTGCGGAGGAACTCATTCTTCGTCGGCACGACCGTGCGGCGGAGCGGCTGATCGGCGTCCTCCCGATCGAGCAAGCTCATGTAGTACGGCGTCACGCCGACAGGCAGCATGGTGCCGCCTTTCACTAGCCCTTCGCGCTCGTCTTCGGTCAGGACCAGCATCTTTTCGAGCTGGGCCTGCGTGCGGACGCGGTTGCGCGACTGCCAACGCCAGTCGTTCCAATCCTTATCGGAAACGTCCGGGAAAAAGGCGCGTCGGAACGCTCGAGTTCGGCTTGTTGACCTTGCTCGGCGAGATGCGGGCGGTGGTGGCGGGGAAGGGACACTGCCGAGCGACGCTCGTGTCGTGATCGGCGGCGAGGACAGTGTCGGAAGTGTAAAAGTGCTTGCGAGAGAGTTGAACGTACTACCCGGAGGCTCTTCCAGATCGACCGAGGTAGCAGATTGCTCGAGTTCCGAGCCGTTCATAGAGGCATTCCCTAGGAGCCATGCGGCATGGCGTCGGACCGGTCTCCTTGCCGGGCGACGTTGGATCGCATCCACAGCGATCCGTCAGCAATCCTTGATCCGCTTCGCATCGCCTGAGCAATTCAGGTGCCCTGCGACGACGACCGACCAAAGAAGGCATCAACCAATAGCCAACCTTACGAACTTGAGTTGCCCAAGTGCCACTCCTTCGAGGGCCCGCCGGCACAGTCGTCCCGGCTGCAGGAATAACCCCGCAAGCGAGACCGCCGACTGTAGCGCACCCGAGCAGCATCCAAACGTCCTCAAGCAGTGTCCGAGAAAACTTGCGCGGAATTAAAGAGCCACGCCGGATTGCTGTCAATGGTCAAATGGAGAAGATTCATGGGATTAGCGAAATTTACTTCATTGCCTGCTGCCCACGGCGACCCCGCAGGCAGACTGCCAGCCTCTTTGGGAGTTGCTTTGGACCGCGCGCCTGATCTAGCACCGCAAGTCACATCACCCGAGAGCACCTTGTCGCGCGGGCGGCTGAACGCCTTGATGGTGTTGTTTGGGACCGTCTACTTCGCGCAGGGACTTATCGAGCCGACCGCCGGTTTGCTCGCGCAGCCCATGCAATCGCGGATGAATGCCTGGGCAATGCCGGCTGCGACCATCGGCAGCTGGATGTTCTTGCTCGGTATGCCGTGGACACTCAAGCCACTGTTCGGTCTGCTCACCGACTTCGTGCCACTGCTGGGTTGCCGTCGTTGGACGTACCTGATCGCCGCCTGTGCGACGTCATCCGCCTCCTTTATCGCGGTCTACTTGAGCGGCTTTGCCCCCGAGAGCATCGACCGGGCGTTCGCACTCCTGGCCCTGGCCACGACGGGCGTCGCCTTCGCCGATGTGGTAATCGACGGCCTGGCCGTTGAAGAAGGTCAGCCCGCCGGCATCACCGGAAAACTGCAGTCGGTCCAGTGGGCCTCGACCTCGATCGCCACCATCGTGGCTGGATCGCTTGGTGGTTACCTCGCCCAATCGGCTCAGTTAAGAAGCGGCTTCCTGATCTGTGCCGCTTTAGCCTCGGTCACTTTCGTGCTGGCGCTATTCCTCGTCTCTGAACAACGGAATTCAGCCACAGCGAGTATCACAGGTCTGCGCCAGGCCGGGCGCGAATTGCTGGCCGCCGCACGGTCTCCGCTGGTTTTCGCGGTTGGGGGATTCCTGTTTCTCTGGAACTTCAATCCCTTTTCCAGCACAGTTCAACAACTCTACCTGACCAACCAATTGCAAATATCCGAGCAGTTTTACGGCCATTTGGTATCTGTCTTCTACGCAGCCGGTGTCCCCGCGTGCGTCTTGTACTGGCTGTTTTGTCGCAAAGTGCCGCTCGGCGTGCTCGTTCACTTATCAATCGGACTAGGTGTAATCAGCACCCTGGCTTATTGGGCGCTAGCCGGGAAAACCTCGGCTGTGGTCGTGAGTGCCTTGGCCGGCTTTGCTTACATCTTGGGTGTTGTGATCCAGCTCGACCTCGCGGCCCGGGTGGTTCCAACCGGCTCGGCTGCTACTTTGTTCGCCCTGTTCATGGCGCTCAGTAACACCGGGCTGAGCCTCGGCATGTATTTCGGGGGGCACATGTACGACCGCCTGACGGCCCGCTTTGGCAGCCGGCACATCGCGTTCGACATCCTCGTCGCTGTCGGCGCCCTCTGCACGGCCGGCTGCTGGCTCTTGGTCCCCTGGCTGCGCCGCTGCGGACTCAAATGGAACTGATCCATCTGCGCGCCCGAGTGCGCGGGTGCCGTGCCGTCGCGGTTCTCCGGGTCGGCATGGAAGCGCCCGGAAAGACCGACAACCACCGATCCAACTCAAGCCTTAGCAGCCACCGCCTTGGCAATCATCTGATCGAACATTTTCTTCTGGCCGGCCAGCGCCGCGACCCGATCTGTTTGTTTGCTGGCCGCTTCACACAGCACCCAGCCTTCGTACTTGCTGCCCACCAGCAGGTTAATGAACTCCTGCCACGGATAGCCGGGCGCATCCAGCTCGCGGACATGGCAGGTCTGGCCGAACCGATCCCGCACGAGCTTGAAATTGGCCTCCAGACCGTCTCCTTTCAGGTCCGTCTCGTTGCTATTCCAGCAGACATACACGTTTTGATCTTTCGCGACGTCCATGATCGCCTTAATCGTCGGCAGTTCAGCACACTGGCCGTGCACTTCCAGGCGAATCTGCTGGCCGAACCCGGCCGCATACTCGCCCACTTCGTTCAGCGCCTCGCCAATCTGCTTGATCGTCTGCTCCTTGGGCACATTCGGCCAGAAGCGGTCGGGTTTTACCTTCACGCCCGATCCGCCGATGTCGTGACTTAGCCGCACGAACTCCTTCGTGGCTTCGATCGCCTTCTTAACCTCTTCCGGCTTCGGGCTATCGAACCGCTCGTTGCTGCCGATCCCGACGATCGTCACGCCGGCGTCCGAGAATTGCTTGGCGACCGCCTTCCGCTCGTCGTCCGAAAGGTTCGGCTCCACCTTGTGGGCATGCGTCGTGCGCAGCTCGACTCCGCGAACGCCCGTCTTCTGACAATTCTCAAGCAGCGTGGGCAGATCCCAATCAGCACCCCACATGTACGTGACCAGCCCGTAGGCGATGGCCGTCGACTCATCCTGTGCCGTGGCTGTGGAGGTCCAACTCGAAGTCGCAGCCAACATTCCGGCAGCGGCGGAGGTTTGCAGAAAGGTGCGGCGAGTAGGCGTCGACATGTGGTGGCTCCGAAGGGCGTAGGATTGCTCGGCTCGGGTGGTCGGTCGTAGGGATGGCAGGGCACGACGCCCATTGACCCTTACTGTGGATTAATTTGAGGAGTTTATCAACACAAAGCCCCCTACAGGGGACCCGTACTTGTTGATTTACTCATCGAATTGATCAACAGCCAGTTGGCACTAGTGTATTGCCAACCGAGCCATTTGCCGCACCCCTGGAACAGAGAACCATGTCCCGATCATCTGGTTAGAAATGGCGGAAATAAAATCGATGCTATTTGTATCAAAATCGACAATAATTGTCAATGAAACGATCGGTACTGTGGAGCGGGAGTTGCAAGCAGCAGGCGTGTGTCGAACGCTGTTAATGCCGGTCGAAATACCCGCTCACTTGACGCCCCTGACACCCCGCCTAAACTGAGGTCAGATCAATCTTTCGGAGCCTCCCATCATGTCATCGTCCGACGGCGATCCGCTGCGGTCGCCTGCCGGCGGCAAGCAGTATGGTTCGCTGCCCCCCGTTGAACCCCCGACGGGCACCTTCATCCTGCAGCTGTTCCTGATTCCGCTGACGATTGTCAGCATCGTGGTCCTGCTCTGGCTAACGTTCAGCTGGCTGGCCCATATGGGGAGCGACGATCCAGCCGCACTCGTGCGCGACCTGCAAAAGGCCGATGCCTCGAGCTGGCAGCATGCCTATGAATTGGCCGATCTGCTGCGGAGCCCCGACCCTCGCTACGATGCCCTCCGCCAGGACCCCGCGCTAGCGAAACAGCTTTCAGACATCCTGCTAGATGACCTGAATCAACCCGCCTCCGAAGGCAAAAGCGATGAATTTCGCAACAAGCGACGAATGTTTCTCGCCCGAGCGCTCGGCTCCTTTGAAACGCCCGAAGTGATTCCTGCCCTGGTCCGGGCCGCGAGCCAGGAACGCTCGCCGGGCGAATTGCAGGTCCGCCTGTCGGCGCTTGAGGCGCTCGCCGTGCTCGCCGACAACCTCGGCCCGGCCGAACTGCGTCAGAACGAGGAAGTGATGCGGGTCGTGCTGGAAGCCTCGCGAGCGAGCGACCAGAATGATCCGCCCGTCAACGACAGCGACGGCAATCCGACGACCTATCGGCCCCACGCGGAACTGCGGTCGGTGGCCGCCTACACGCTCGGCGTGCTCGGCGGGGAAGAAGCTCTCGACCGCCTCGGACGAATGCAGACCGACGCGTACCCAAGTGCCCGCTACAACGCCGGCACCGGGCTCGCGCGCAACGGCGACGAACGTGCGGTCCGCACGCTTAAGGAAATGCTCGACCCCGACAATGAGCATTCTGCCAAGGACGAAGGGAGCGAACGCGACCGCGATCGCAAGCGCGTGAACGTGGTTCAAGCCGGCATCCAGTCAACCGTCGTGCTTGCCCAGGCCAACCCGGAAGCGGACATTCAGCCATTGATCCAGGGTCTCGAGGAACTGACGACGAGCGAGATGCCGCTCATCCAGTCGGACAAATCGCGACTGCAAACGATGGCCAAGGAGGCCCTCGATCGGCTTGAGACTGAACGGAAGGCAGCCGCCAGCCGCTCCTAGCGCACCTCGCTCCGCGTCACTTCCAAGCATTCGGGCCTTGCTTCCGGGGCGAATGGCCGATCCCGGACGCAGTGTCGGCTCGCCAAACATTTGGGCTGGCCGTCGGCGCGCTGTATACTCTCACCATGAAACGAATGAAAAGCGGCGGAGGCTGGCGGGCCATTCGGTACACGCTGAAGAAGGGTCGCGAGGTCGGCTTGTGGAACATGTGGCGGGCGATGCGCACGCGCAACGCCTGCAAGACCTGTGCGCTCGGCATGGGGGGCCAAAAGGGAGGCATGGTCAACGAAGCGGGCCATTTTCCAGAGGTCTGCAAGAAGTCACTGCAGGCGATGGCCGCCGACATGCAGGGCGCGATCAAAGACTCGTTTTGGAGCACCTACTCCACAGCCCAGCTCAAGGCGTTTTCGCCCCTCGATCTGGAAACCTGCGGCCGACTCGTTCATCCGGTCGTCCTCGAGCCCGGCAGCGACTACTACAAGGTGATCTCCTGGGAAGACGCCTTTAGGCGAATCACTGGAAAACTCTTAGGGATCCCGGCCGACGAGTCGTTCTGGTATTTCAGCGGCCGCAGTTCCAACGAAGCCGGCTTTCTGCTGCAACTGTTCGCCCGGCTCTACGGCACGAACAACGTGAACAACTGCAGCTACTACTGCCACCAGGCGAGCGGCGTCGGGCTGCAAAGCGCAGTAGGCACGGGCACAGCGACGCTGCAGCTAGAGGATGTCGAGCATGCCGACTGCGTGTTCGTCATCGGTGGCAATCCGGCCAGCAATCATCCGCGGTTGATGACGACGCTCAAGAACGTCCGCCGGCGCGGCGGTGACGTGATTGTCATCAACCCTGTAATTGAAACAGGGCTTGTCAATTTCCGCGTGCCCAGTGATCCCTGGAGCCTGCTGTTCGGCACCAAGATCGCCACGCTCTACGTGCAGCCGCACATTGGTGGCGACCTCGCGTTGCTGACCGGCATCGCCAAGCGCATCGATGAGATGGGAGCCGCCGACGAACGCTTCCTAAACGAACATTGCGACGGCTATGAGCAATGGATCGCTGCGTTGCGAGCTATTTCGTGGGCCGAGATCCATGCCAAGTCGGGCGTTTCGCAGCGCGACATCGATGCCATCGCCGAAAAGTACGCGGCGGCCAAGAACGTCGTCTTCAGCTGGACGATGGGCATCACGCATCATGCCCACGGTGTCGAGAACGTGCAGGCGATTTGCAACCTGGCGTTCCAGCGCGGCATGGTCGGACGACCGAATGCAGGGTTGATGCCGATCCGCGGCCATTCGAACGTGCAGGGCATCGGCAGCATGGGTGTCACGCCCAAGCTGAAGGACGTCGTGTTCGAGAGACTGCAAAATCACTTCCAGGTACAACTGCCGACGACGGTGGGCCTCGATACGCTCGCCTGCATGGACGGCGCTCGCGAGGGGCGGCTGAAATTCGGCTTTTGCCTCGGCGGCAACCTCTACGGCAGCAATCCGGACGCGAACTACGCTGCCGAGTCCATCGCCGAACTCGATCAGATTGTCTACCTGAACACGACGCTCAACACGGGCCACGCGCATGGGCTCGCGAAGGAAACGATCATCCTGCCGGTGCTCGCCCGCGACGAAGAGCCGCAAGCCACCACGCAGGAATCGATGTTCAACTACGTCCGTCTCAGTGACGGCGGCCCGCGGCGGCATGAAGGGCCTCGCAGCGAAGTGGATGTGATCGCCTCGATCGCAGCCGGTGTGCTTGGTGGTCGAACACCGATCGACTGGCAAAGCATGCAGGACACCGGCCGCATTCGCGAGGCGATCGCAAAGGTCGTCCCTGGTTTCGAGCAGCTTGCGGGCATCGAGAAGACGAAGAAGGAGTTTCAGATCGGCGGCCGCACGTTTCACACGGCGAAATTCCCGACCCCCTCCGGCCGCGGTCAGCTGCATGTGCACACGCTGCCTGAACTGCGCGGGGAAGGGGAGCAGTTGCGTTTGATGACGGTGCGTAGTGAAGGGCAGTTCAACACCGTCGTCTACGAAGAGGAAGACATTTATCGGGGTCAAGATCGCCGCGACGTCATCCTGATGCATCCGGACGATGTTTCCCGCTTGGGTTTCAAAGAGAACCAACGCGTGACGGTCGTCAGCCAGACCGGCCAGATGAAGAACATTCTGGTTCGGCCTTTCTCCGAGATTCGGGCCGGCAACGTGCTGATGTACTACCCGGAGGCTAATGTGCTGGTGCCACGCGACATTGATCCCGCCTCGCGGACCCCGGCGTTCAAGAACATCGCCGTCACGATCCACGCTGACACTCCGTCCCGCCTCACGCTCGTGCCCATAGCCGGAGGGTAACCACCCTCCGGAGAGATTGCGCGTTGAGCCGGCGACTCACGCCTTTCGTAGCTGAATTCGCCAGAATTCAGACGCGCTAGAGTAGACGCCCAACTCGCGAGGCATCTGAATTCTGGCGAATTCAGCTACGATTGTCCGAGACTCTTATCTCCTCTACGAGCTCCCCGCGCCGTTCGGCGGAGCGTGCTCGGGCTCCGGCTATTAGGGCCGCTTATTCGCATTATGCCGCTTGTTCCGGCGTGTCGGTTGCATGGCCGGCTGACGTATATTGGCGGATGCGAAGCGATAACTTTCTGCTGAGAACGATCATGGGCACGAAGCTGCTGCGTAGTGAGAAGTTGGCCCTCTGGTCGATGGCGACGATTTTCGTCAGCGCCTTCCTGCTATTTCAGGTGCAGCCGGTCATCAGCAAGAAAATTCTGCCTTGGTTCGGCGGCAGCCCGGCGGTGTGGACCACCTGCGTGCTGTTCTTTCAGATGCTGCTGCTGGGCGGCTATTCCTACGCTCACCTGCTGATGCGCGGTGTGCGGCCGGCGCGGCAAGGCTTAATTCACGCCTGTTTGTTGCTCGTGGCGGTGGCCATGCTTCCGATCGTGCCGAGCGATTGGTGGAAGCCAGCCGACGGCGCTTATCCGGCGATGCGTATCTTGCTGCTGCTCGCGGCGACGGTCGGCGTGCCTTACTTCCTGCTGTCGTCGACCGGGCCCCTGATTCAAGCCTGGTTTCATCTGGCATATCCGGGGCGATCACCGTATCGATTGTATGCGCTGTCGAACGTCGGCTCGTTGCTCGCGCTGCTGAGTTATCCGTTTTGGTTTGAGATTGCTTTCCCCGTCGATACCCAAGGTCGGCTGTGGTCGCTTGGTTTTGTGCTGTTCGCAGTGCTCGCCGGCGGTTGGGCATTGGTGATGTGGCGGCGCGGTGCAGAGTTCGCCGCCGACGCTGCGGAGCATGACCGTCAGGACGCAGCCTACGAAAGCGGCGCAGCGGCTACGGTTGGCGGCACTCCCGCCGAGCCGGGCGAGTACGATCCACCGGCCGCGGGCCGGAGACTGTCGTGGGTTTTGCTCGCCGCGCTTGCGTCGATGAGCTTGCTGGCGATCACCAATCACCTCTGCCAGGACATCGCGGTCGTCCCGTTCATGTGGGTTGCACCGCTGAGCCTATACCTGATTTCGTTCATCATCTGCTTCGACCGCGAACAGTGGTACTCGCGCAAGTTCTTCGGTGTCGCAGGCATCTTGTCGATCATCGCGCTGGCAACCCTGCTGCGAATCGACGACGTCGACTCGTTCTTCCGCAACCGTTTGCATTCGCCGTATGCACTAAGCGAGCCGTTCAATGCCTTGCTTGAGAAGGCGGGAAGCGAATTCCGCCTGCAGGACTTTGGCGAGCACGTGATCGTCAGTTCGACCTTGTTCCTGACCGTGCTATTCGTGATCTGCATGCTTTGCCATGGCGAACTGGTGAAGTCGAAACCGCAGCCGAAGTATTTGACCGGCTTTTACTTGATGATTTCGCTCGGCGGTGCCCTAGGTGGGCTGTTCGTCGCGCTCATCTGCCCGTACGTGTTTCCGCTGTCGTACGAATTGCCGCTGAGCATTTTGTGCGGCTTCCTGGTCGCCTGGATGGCCCTTTTCAACGACGGCCGCGAAGGCTGGCTCAAAGACCGCCCGGTTACGCAGTGGTCGCTGGCGGCGATGCTGCTGGGTTCGATGATGCTGGTCGCAAGCGCGGTCATCGATCAGCCGGGACAGAACGTGCTGGCGATCTCGCGCAACTTCTACGGCACGCTGGCGGTAAAAACGTATGGCGAGGAAGGCACTGCCAGCGAGGGCCGCGGTTTGTATCACGGCCGCATTCTGCACGGCTTTCAGTACACCGATCCGCTGCGCGAAAACGAGCCGACGACCTACTATGTGAGCGCCAGTGGCGCGGGCATCGCCGTCGAGCAGTTTCCGCGCGAGAGTGGCCGCGGTTTGCGAGTCGCCGTGATCGGCCTCGGCGCCGGCACGATGGCGGCCCACGGTCAGGCGGGCGATGTTTATCGCTTCTACGACATCGATCCGAAGGTAATTCGCCTGTCGGACGAGTTCTTTACGTTCCGCAAGAACAGCCTCGCGAAGACGGAAGTCATCCTCGGCGATGCGCGCATTCAGATGGAACGCGAGAATGATCAGAACTACGACGTAATCGTTGTAGATGCCTTCAGCGGCGACGCAATTCCGGCTCACCTGCTCACGGCGGAGGCCATCAAGATCTACGAGCGCCATCTGCGCAAGGATGCCAACGGTCAGCCGGATGGAATCATCGCCGTGCACGTGAGCAACCGCTACCTAGATCTGGAACCGGTCGTGGCGGCGCTCGCCCGAAAGTTCGATTACACGGCAGTCGAGGTTCACGCACCGGAAGGCAACGACTCGGGGGATACGGCGAGCGACTGGATTCTGCTCACGCGGAACAAGCGATTCCTAGCCAATTCCTTCCTGCAGAACCACGGCGAGCCGCTGCAGCTTGATGAGGGACAGAAGGAATTGCTCTGGACCGATCAGAAGAGCAATCTGTTTGAGATTCTGAAGTAGCTGGCGCAATTCAATCTCTTAGCCGGCACGTAACACGTGCCGGAGAACAGCAGCTTTGCGCTCCACTGCGCAGTAGGTAACGCAAACCTCTACTCGACATTGCCGCGTCCTCGCGCTATTCTCCGGAAGCTGTTAGCCTCCGGCTATGAGGACGCAATCTTGACCACGCCAGAACCCGCTTCGCATTTAGCGCCGCAACGTCCGCCTGCCGAAAACCGCGGCTGGGTCGGTTATTGGCAGGCGATGCCGCTCTACTTGCGGATCCTCGGCGGCTGCCTGCTGGGCGTGCTCGTCGGCGTGTTGCTTGGCGAACATGCGGGATTCCTGGCAACGCCAAGCCGAATTGTGCTGCAGCTTCTGGCGGCTCTAGCAGCCCCGCTGATTCTCGCCGCGGTTGTGCAGGCGCTGGTGCGGGCGGAGTTGCCACGGGGCACGGCGCCCAAGCTCCTTTTTCTACTGTTGCTGAACACGCTCGTGGCGATCGTCATTGGGCTCGTGGTGGCCAACCTCATTCAGCCGGGGAGATGGAATCCGGCAAGGCCGCCGGACGAAGTGGAGCAGCGGGAGCCAAAGGACGTGTTCACGCTGCTGCTCGACAATATCCCCAAGAGCCTGCTCGGTCCGCTGGGCGATAACGGCAAAGTGATTTCGATCATTCTGATCGCAGTCGCCGTCGGATTCGCAATGCGCAAGCTCAAGCATCATCCGACGTCGCCGGCTGCACTTAGTGCCGTCGAGTACTTCTTTGAGATTCTGCTGGTGATGCTGCACTGGGTAATCGAAATCATTCCGCTCGCCGTGTTTGGCATTGTGGCGAGCATCGTGGGCACCAAAGGATTCGGCGACTTCATCGCTTTGGGCGGCTTCGTCATTGCCGTGCTTCTCGCGCTGACTTTGCAGGCCGTGTACTACCTGGTGCGGATCTACTTCGCCTCATGGGTGCGGCCGCTGGACGCCGTTAGCGGTGTGCGCGACGCCCTGGTGATGGCGTTTTCGACGGCCAGTTCCACAGCGACGATGCCGCTGACCTACGCGCGGCTGCGAGAGCGAGTCGGCCTGCGAGAGCGCTCCGCCAGCCTTGGGGCTTTAGTAGGCGCTAACTTCAATAACGACGGCACCGCGCTCTATGAAGCGATGGCGGCACTGTTCATCAGTCAGACGCTGGGCCGCGACTTGAGCTTCGCTCAGCAATTGATGGTAGTGCTCACCAGTGTAGTGGCCTCGGTCGGAGCGGCCGGCATTCCTGAGGCGGGGCTGGTGACGATGACGCTCGTCTTCACGGCGGTGGGTCTGCCGCCGGAATACATCGCGATCCTGCTCACCGTCGATTGGTTCCTCGACCGCTGCCGCACGGCCATCAATGTGATGGGCGACGTGAACGTCAGCTGCATTCTAGACGGCAAGACGCGGGAAATGCCCGTAGCCGGAGGGTAACCACCCTCCGGAGAATAGCGGGAAGAGATTCCAACCGCGAAGAGACAGACACAGAAGCACAAGATTCGGCAAGAACGGCGTTGAAGTAGCCGACTCGCCATTCTCCGGGGCGTGTTACGCCCCGGCGAATGACGCGTCAGACTTCTTACTCCATCCGAGCACTGCTGATCAGCTTCACGAACTCGGCGTTGGTCTTGAACCGGCCGAGTTGTTTGGTGAGCTGTTCCATTGCGTCGACGGGGTGCATGCTCGAGAGCGTGCGACGCAGCATCGTTACCGCATGCAGCGTGTCAGGATCGAGCAGCAACTCTTCGCGGCGGGTGCCCGATTGGGTCACGTCGATCGCGGGCCAAACGCGGCGCTCTGCCAGTTTGCGGTCGAGCACCAGTTCCATGTTGCCCGTGCCTTTGAACTCCTGGAAGATCGCGTCGTCCATGCGGCTGTTCGTTTCGATCAGCGCGGTGCCGACGATCGTCAGCGAGCCGCCTTCTTCGAACGCGCGAGCTGTAGCGAACAACTTCTTTGGCACGTCCATGGCCTTGATGTTGAGGCCACCGCTCATTGTGCCGCCCTTGTCGCCCACCCACTTGTTGAAGGCGCGGGCGAGACGGGTGATCGAGTCGAGCAGCAGAAACACGTCCTGGCCCATCTCGGCGAGGCGCTTGCAGCGCTCGATGATCAGCTGCGACAGGCGCACGTGGCTTTCGATATCGTTATCGAGGCTGCTCGCGCAAACCTCGCCTTTGACATTGCGCCGCATGTCGGTCACTTCTTCCGGACGCTCGTCGATGAGCAGGATGAACTGCTTCACTTCCGGAAAGTTTTGCGTCATGCCCGCGCTGATGTGCTGCAGCATCACGGTCTTGCCGCTGCGTGGCGGAGCGACGATCAACGCGCGCTGACCACGACCAAGGGGCGTGAGCAGGTCCATCACGCGAGTCGTCAGCGGCTGCGCACCGGTCTCCAGGCGGAACCACTGGTTGGGATTGATCGGCGTCTTCTGGTCGAAGCTCTTCACGTTGACGTACTCTTCCGGCGGCATGCCGTCGACGTCGGTGATCTCTCGTAGCCGCGGCCCTTGCTGTTTGCGGGCGGGCTGGACGGTGCCGCGGATCATCACGCCCTGGCGCAGAGCGTACTTCTCGATCATCGTGCCCGGCACGAAAGGATCGCTGCGCTCGCGCGAGTAGTTGTTGTCGGGGCTGCGCAGGAAGCCGTAGCCGTTGGGATGCAGTTCCAGCAGGCCGTAACCAGGCTCCAGCGGAATGTCGTTCGGGCCGCCCTGTCCTTGGGCCTGATCGGCTTGCGGATCGAGGTTGCGATCGATGCCTTCGCCAAACTCGCGATTGCCGCCACCCTGACCGCTGCCTTGGTTCATCGGACGACGTCGCCGACGGGTCGGGCCTCCACGGCCACCACCACCGCCGCCTCCGGAGCCGTTGCTACCGTAGTAGCCGCCGCCTCCACCTCCACCGCCGCCGCCGTACTGATTGCCGTACTGACCGCCGCGACCGCCGCCCCCAGTCCGAGGACGGAACTTCTTTTTGGCCATGCTTTTACCCAACGAGGAACCGGCGAAGCAGTTTGTCGTCTGTTAGAAGGCTTCGCGCGCTAAATGGCACGGATAGGAATGACGGAACGACCACAAGGGCAAGGACCAGTCGGCAGCGGCCGAGGCCTCAACCCAACGCTAGAGCGTTCCGTGAAAACGCAGATGCGACCCCATTGTTCGGACGTTCTTCACGTCCCGCTGAGGGGCCCGTTCAGCTTCGGAAAAACCGACGCCAGCGCAACGCAAGTGCGCGGACGCACGATACAAGCTAATTCCCGGCATTCGCCTGAGCTAACTTCTCCGCCTCCTGCTCACTACTGCAATTCCCGGCCCGGGATGCGAACTTTTTAAGTCCTTGTTCGCGAGCGTACCGAACCGATTTCTCCGGCGACCTGCGTTAACCGCTTACGCCGTGGCGAGAGAGAAGCATTCGACCCGAGTTGGGAGCAGACCTTGTCGGCCTGAAGCCCTCAGCAAGGGCACCCACTGCAGCTTCGCCGCAATGAGCAAAGAACGCTTACAAGTTAGACAGAAGTGTTACTACAGCGAATCTTAGTGATTCCATCGGTCATGTCAAGCGATCGCTGCAGCGGGGGCTGCGAAAATAGGGAAATACCGCAAACTACTCTCTAACCTACCGAACTTACCTGCCACCGCCGCGAGAAAGGGGCCATTTTTGTGCAGTAATCCAGCGATTCCTGCCACGCTTTCACTTTCCCGCAACAAGCTTTAGGTCGCGAGCCAGCGAGCCGCGCGCTTGCAATTCCGTCACGATCCGCACTTTTCCTACAACCGGCTCCCGCCGTTTTCCGATATCACGAGCAGCGGCTATCCCTGCGCGAGCGGGGATCGCCACGCAGGGAGGCGAGCGATCCGGGATCGACTCGCTCACATAGCCGGTGTCGGGGGGCACGGATTGCCATGCGTTCGAATTTGAAATGGATCGTGTGCGGAGCTCTGGTGCTCGTGGCTGGCGTTACGTCGGCAGCCGATGCAGTTCGCTGGACGAATGACTTTCGCCAAGCGTGCGATGTGGCCGCCAAAGACCGGCGGTTGGTGCTGCTGCACTTCTACTCCGATAACTGCGCGCCTTGTGTGCGAGTGGATAAAGAAGTGTTCAGTCAGCCGCAGATCGCTCAGGCGATTGAACGCTACTGCGTGCCCGTGAAGGTGCACGTCGAACAAACGCCAGATCTTGCTCGCCGATACAACATCCAGCGCTGGCCCACCGATGTGCTCGTGACATCGTCCGGCATGGAGGTGTACCGCACCGTCAGCCCGCAATCGCCAACTCAGTACCTGGCGATGATCGAGCAAGTGGCGCTGCACGCCGGTGCGCGACCGGCTGCCGGCGGTCAGGTTCCGGTGGGTGCTGCCGCTCCTGCCCAGCCGTCGGGATATCCGGGACCTTATCAGGGTGGTCCCGTCACCGGGACTTTCCAATCGCAGCTGCCAGCGAGTGATCGTACTGCGTATGAAATGAAGAACGGCGACGCCACACATCGCAACGTCGATACCACACACCAGACGTACTATTCCGCGCCCGGCCAGGCGAATAGCGCTGCACCGGAAGTCGCTCCAACTGGTAATCCGATGGGACCGCTTGCTCCTTCTGCCCAAGCGCAAACGACTCCCTACGTAGCGGCCTCTCAGCCCACTGAGGGTGGCTACTTCCAGCAACAGGGCTCCGCGCCACCGCAGAACGCGGCTGTTCCGCCCGCGGCTAACGTATATGGCAATCAGCCGCCGGCAACTGCCTCATCGCCTGTTGCCTATGGTCAGATGCCGCCACAGGCGAATAGCGGTACTGTTGCCGCGTCGTACGGTGCTGCTCCCGAACCGCAGGCGCCACCGCAGACGGTCGTCAATCGATACACCCAACAAGCGCCGTCCGCTTACTCACCGCCGCCGGCTGCACCTTCGGTTGCTGCTGCTCCATGGGGACCGCAGAACGCGGCGGTGACTGCGCCCACTGCTCCCGCAATGCCGCCGCAGGCCGCACCGAGTGTCGCTGCCACTGGACCGTATTCGATGCAGCCGCCGACCGCCGCAGCGGCGCCGCCCGTCGCGCCTGCGGTCGCGAACATCGATCAGCCCAAGATGATTCCGTCCGCCATCGCTCCGGCCGTGGTGCTCGATGGTTGCTGTGCGGTGTCGATGGTCGAAACCCGTCGGCTGAAGAAAGCCGATCCCGCGTTTGGCGCCGTACATCGCGGCCGAACCTATCTGTTCGTCTCCGCTGCGGAACAGGCGAAGTTTCTGGCCGATCCGGACCGCTATGCGGTAATTCTGTCGGGCTACGACCCGGTCCGATTCTCAAAGACGGGCGAACTCGTCGAAGGGAAGCGGCAGTACGGCATGATGTATCAGCAAAAGATCTATCTGATGGCCGATGAGGAGTCGCTAAACCAGTTCAGCGCCTCGCCGCAGTTCTTCTCGACCTCCGCCCACCAGGCGATGCTCAAGAGCGAGACCAGTGCGACGCAGTTCCGGTAATCGAGAGCCGCTCGATGCAACTGGTAGCCGGAGGGTAACTACCCTCCGGAGCGATTGGGAGTTGAGCCAGCGGCTCGCTTGCGTCCGTAGCTGAATTCGCCAGAATTCAGATGCGTTCGAGTGGACATCAAACTGCGGGGCGTCTGAATTCTGGCGAATTCAGCTACATCGCTCCTTGGCGATTCTCACTCTGGAGCGTCGCTGCCCTTCTCCGGAGGCTGTTAGCCTCCGGCTACGGCGTATCTTTTGGATTGCAGAGTTCGTGGAGCGTGGTCCATGTGTAGAGGCCCAGGTCGTGGCCGTCGGACCAGCGGATTTTGAGCGCATAGTTCCCTACCAGGCTCATCTCCTGCACCTGGATGTCTTCGGGAATCGAATCGACATCGATCAACCGCTCGCGCGTGACTTCGTCGACGCACATCGCGCAGCGACACTCTCCGCGCAGATGCTTTAGACCCAGCGCGCACTTCTGGCCGTTTTGCCAATCGATGAGCAGAACCCGATGAGGATGGTCGGGGCGGATGCGCGATGGGGGGTGAATGTCGGTCATTGTGTTGACTAAGTATTGAAAATCTGTTGTTTTGTTGCGGATTGCACGGCGGCTGGTGGCGTGGCCCACGGGGCTAGGCAGGCCATGAGATCCGGCTCAATTGTGCAACTCACGCTCTGCGTTCGGTGTGGGGCTCGGCACCCTGGTTTGTGTTCCAGGCAAAGCTGCGAATATAGACCGCCTCGTGAATCGTCGTAAGTCGCTGGACTTGGTTCGGCCGCTCGAGTGACTTAGGGCGATTCGACGTACGGCCACGAATGTGATTTGTGTTCAAAAATTCGATCGGTTTTTCAACAAGTTGGGGGCCCCTGGCGACCCGGTGCGCGGTGAAAAACCTGGCAGGTTTTTCACCAGGGACCTTCGCGGCCGGTGACGATGTGATCGATCTAAGTCACGTGGGAGAAATAACCGCGGAGGGACACTTACGTCGATTTTCGGGGGACGGAGTTGCGTGGCTGGGACCTCGCGCGGGGCTCCAAGGCGGAGCCTCGGGTCAGTTTCGACCCAAGCTGGACCGCTGGACGGAGCTCTCACTGCGTGCGTGGCGGCACGGTGAAGCGGGCGGTATGATGTCGGCCGGTAAACGCTGTTTTCTTCCTTGATGGATGTTCACGATGCGACACTTTGCAGCTCTGACAAGTTTGATGTGCCTGATGATGGTCTCCGGGCTGGTGATGCCGCGGGCCTCGCATGCTCAGAAGGTGGACGAGAGCCCCTTGCCGCTGAAAATGGAGCGGGCGTTTCCGGAACTGCGAATCTTGCGGCCGACGGTCTTCACTACCGCCGGCGATGGAACGGATCGCATCTTCACGACCACGCAGCAGGGCATCATCAATGTGATGCCGAACGATCAGAAGATTACCGAGATCGGGACCTTCCTCGATATCTCGGACAAGGTGATGTACAAGGACAAGGAGAACGAGGAAGGTCTGCTCGGCCTGGCCTTCCATCCGAAGTTCAAGGAGAACGGGCAGTTTTTTGTGTACTACACGACGCGCGATGCGGCACACACTTCGGTGATCTCGCGGTTCCGCGTTTCGAAGGACGATCCGAAAGTTGCCGATCCTGAGTCAGAAGAAGAACTGATGCGGATCCCGCAGCCGTTTTGGAATCACAACGGCGGCAACATCATCTTTGGCCCCGATGGTTACCTGTATATCGGCCTGGGCGATGGCGGGTCGGCGAACGATCCGATGGGGCATGGCCAGAACCTGGAAACGCTGCTCGGTTCGATCCTGCGAATCGATGTGGATCATCAGGAGGAAGGAAAGAAGTACGCGGTTCCCAAGGACAATCCGTTCGTCGGCAAGAAGAACGCTCAGCCTGAGATCTATGCCTACGGCGTGCGCAACATCTGGGGCATGTCGTTCGACAAGAAGACCGGTCTGTTCTGGGCCGCCGATGTTGGTCAGAACATTTGGGAAGAGATCGACATCATTGTGAAGGGTGGCAACTACGGCTGGAATGTCCGCGAAGGGTTCCACAAGTTCGCCGGCAAGGAAGACAAGACGCCGGAAGGGATGATCGACCCGATCTGGGAATATCACCACGATCTGGGCAAGAGCATTACGGGCGGACATGTGTATCGCGGAAAGCGCTTGCCGGATCTGGTTGGCTACTACATCTATGCCGACTACGTGACCGGCCGAGTGTGGGCGCTGAAGTATGACGAGAAGGCGAAGAAGGTGACGGAGAACCGCTCGATTGCCTCCGAAACCATGCCGTACATGAGCATTGGCGAGGATGCCGATGGCGAGATCTATTTGTGCGACGCGTTCGGGCAGATTTGGTGGCCCGCGGCGAAGTGATTTTCGGTGAGGCGGTGCTTACTCGCGGGTAGTTTTCGTCCCAGGCTGGAGCCTGGGACGGAGATGGTGTGGCGCTTGACATAGCGGTTGTGAGCTTTGAGGTGCAGCATGTTGCGTTTGTTTCTGGCGGTTGCTTTGTTGACAGGAGCGGTCTCGGCGCGGGCTGCCGATGAATTGCCAGTTGTTTACACCGACGACTTCGAGAAGGGGATGGAAAACTGGCAGCCGCTTGATCCGGCGCAGTGGAACATCAAGAAGACGGATAACGGCCAGTTGCTGAGCCAACACCAAAAGAAGAGCGGCTACAAACCGCCGCATCGCAGCCCCACGAACATCGCGCTGCTCAAGGACGTGACAGTCGGCGACATGGACCTGACCGTGAAGGTGCGCAGCACGCATCCTGATTATGGTCATCGAGACGCATGTGTTGTGTTCGGCTTCCAGGACCCGGCGCACTTCTATTACGTCCATCTGGGCAAGCGAGCGGACGATCACGCGAATCAGATCTTCATCGTGAACGATGCGGCCAGAAAGAAGATCTCCATTACGTCCACCAAGGGAACGAACTGGGACGACGAGTGGCACACGATCCGCGTTTCTCGTCGGCCCGAGTCAGGGAAGATCGAGATCTTCTTCGACGACATGGAGAAGCCGGTGATGACCGCTGCAGACAAGACGTTTGCCTGGGGCCGCGTCGGCCTCGGTACATTCGATGACACGGCCGACTTTGATGACCTGGAGATTCGAGGGGCGAAGGTCGCGAAGTAAAGGGCGTAGGCGGGAAGGCGGAGGGCGGAACTGTAAAGTGGAAAGCGGAGCGGTCGGACGACTGAACCCTGTACTCCGGTCCCCCGACAGTCCGGCAACTTTTGCCGCGGTGCTAGCGTCGCTGGGCCGTTAGTCGGCAGTTTGTGCCGGCTGGATAAACTTTTCCGGCTTTAGCAAAAGTTCTCATGTCGCTCTGCTCGATAAAGTCGCTGCCTTGAGGTGTTTTGCCTCAAGTGCCGGTGATGGGTCGAGGGAGAACGGCGATGCGAGCTTTTGCCTTTCAGAATTGGGTGGTTTGGTCGGCTGCCGTGATCGGCGGATGCCTGTCCGTGACCGCCGCTCTCGCTCAGGAGCCCACCTTGGCTCGCGCGGGCAGTGCGAACTCGCCCCGACCGGGAATCATGCGACCGCCGGCCGTTCTCTCGGCGCCGCGTCAGGGCGAAGAGCATTATCAGGTACCGCAGCCGGGGCGTCTTTCTCCCGGTCAGATGGCGGGCGCTCGGCCACTGCCTTCGCATCCTGGCGAAGTTGGAAGCGGTGTGCGACCTGCGGCCTATCAGGACCTTGCCGAATCACAGCCGTATTACGTTCCACGCGGAGGGCGAGTTGAGCAGCTTCCGCCGCCCGTTGGCGGCGCTCCGATGACGCAGTCGTGGCCCGGCGGTGAAATGGTTGGTGGTCCGACCGATTATTACGGCCCCGGTTATGCCAACATGGGCAACGCGCCGTGCAATCCGGCGTGTGATCCGTGCTGCATGCCGCCGCCGCTCATCGGCATGCCTTGTCTGGGTAGCGTCGAACTTATTGCTGGCGTGCATGGCTTCACCGGCGCGCTCAACCGTGGTGCCGGAGGTAGCTTTGGGTTTCATGAAGGTGCGCAGATCGGAATGCCGGTCTTTGGATGCATGTCGGCTGAGTTCGGGGTGCTTGTCACGCAGAACAACTTCGAGGGAAGTGCCCTCACGACGGATGATCGGAATCAGCTCTTCTTAACTGCCGGTGGCTTCCGGCGAGTTGACTATGGTTTGCAAGGCGGTTTGGCCTTCGACTACTTGCATGACGAGTGGGACTACGAAGTGGACCTCGGTCAGCTGCGCGGCGAACTGTCCTATGTGCTGCCTTGCGGCCACGATATCGGTGCCTGGTTCACGATCGGTATGAACGACTCGCACAGCGACGTGAATGTGATTCAGCCGACCACGGGTGGCCCGACGATCATTACGCCGGAAGGCCGCACGTTCGAAGTCGACGACCTGTTCGCCTTCTTCTATCGCCGGCAGTTTGCCTGCGGCGGAGAAGGGCGGCTGTTCGGCGGTTTCACGTCGGAGAGCGAAGGCCTGTTCGGCGGCGATTTCCGCTTTCCGATCAATCCGTGCTGGGCTTTCGAAGCCGACTTCTTATACGTCGGTGCGAACGACTCGCCGGAGACGCCTGCTTACGCGGATGAGAACTGGAACGTGTCGATGCAGGTGGTCTGGACCCCCTGGTCACGCGGTTGCGGCAAGAATTACGATCGGCCGCTGCAGGGCGTCGCGAATAATGGCTCGTTCCTGACGAAGATTAAGTAAGCGAGGAAATGAAGAATGACGAAATCCAAATGACCAAACCAGGTCGGCTGCGCCTCCCTCATTGGTCATTCGTCATTTGGGCATTGGTCATTGGCACAGGCTCCCCTTTGGAGCGATGTTCGGTGGCCGTACAATGCCCGTGCGTGCCTGCACCGCCCACTTCAGCGGCGTTTCAATCCAGCGGAGTTTGTCGCCGTGAGGAGCGGCAATTCGATGCGGCCGCGCCGGAGAGCGTAAGACATGTCGCGGATGGTTTCGTTTCTGGTGCTCGTGGCGATTCTGATCGTCATCGGCGTGCTGTTCTTCCGCGTGATGTCGGCCTTCATGGTGCCGCTGTTTCTGGCAGCGCTGTTTGTGGTGGTCTTCCAGCCGCTCTTTCGCTGGATCCTCGATAAGTGCCGCGGCCAGCGATACATCGCCGCCGGTTTGACGACGCTCGCGGTACTCCTGATCGTGCTGATTCCCGCCGGTCTGGTGATCACGATGGGCACCATGCAGGGACTGGCGATCGTTGAACGTCTGGAGGTGACCGACGTACGCATGAAGCTCCGCGGATTGCGCGAGCAACTCGATCTGGAGATTCCCTGGCGAGCCGATCTGGAGCGAATGGACGCCACGATCAAACGCTGGAAGAAGGAGCAGATCGAGGTTGGTACGCCGAATGTGAACACCGAGATGGTCGAGAATCTGAACGCTCGGCTGCAAAAGATTCAAACGCCTTACGACCCAGGCGGAGCGAGCGAAAACCTTGTCGACGATACACCAACGGGCGATACGCTGCAGCTGAGCGAGGCGCTGACCAGACTCGGCGCTTCGCCCCCTTATTCGCTGGAACGTGACGACGCACTGCGCGAAGTCGATGCGTCTTTCCGCTCTTTGAAGAACGTTTTGCTCGGCGGCGCCGGGCGACAGTGGATGAAAGAACTCGTCAATCCGACCGACGAGCAGATCGGTCAGCTGCGCAATGCGTTCACGGCGCGGGCCGGATCACCGTTGCTTTCGGTGGGTGGTGGCACGCTTTCGGCGGTCGGCAAATCGCTAATCGGATTGTTGATCTTGATTGTCTCCTTGTTCTTCTTGTTCGCCGAAGGCTCGCGGATGCTCAATGCGGCGATTCGACTCTCGCCGCTGGAGGAGAAGTACGTCCGAGAACTGGCCGCAGAGTTCGATCGAGTCTGTCGCGCGGTCGTATCGGCGACTCTACTGTCGGCCGTGGCGCAAGGCATTTTGGCGGGCATCGGCTTTTACTTCGCCGGACTGCAGGAATCGGTCGCACTGCTGATGCTGCTGGCAATGGTGCTGGCGATGGTCCCGTTTCTGGGTACCGCGGCGGTATGGGTACCGGTGTGCTTGTATCTGTACTTCGTCGACGGTCGATCGACGGCCGCGATCCTGTTGGCGATTTATTGCACGGTTGTGGTTTCCGGCATCGACAACCTGATCAAACCGCTCGTGCTGCATGGTCAGTCGAACCTGCATCCGCTCCTCGCACTTCTGAGTGTGATCGGTGGATTGCAGGCGCTGGGCCCAATCGGCATTCTGGTGGGGCCGATGGTCGTGGTCTTCCTGCAGACGCTTCTGAAGATTTTGCAGCGAGAACTGCTTTCGCTCGATCGCGGTGAAGGTTCGGCTGGACTCTTCGCGTTCCTGCGGCCCGCTCCGCCGGCGCCCTCGCCCGCAATTGCTGCGGCTGCTGCAGCGAGCGCCGCGACCGTTCCGGCTGCGACCGAACCGCCACCGAAGCCGTCGACCACAAACGGCACCCAGGGAAGCGAAAAGCCGCAGCCGAGCACAAAGAAACGCCGCAGGTGACCCGTGTCACGCAGATTCTCTATTTGCCGAAATTGGCCAACTCAGCTACGATTGGCGCGCTGATACCTTTCGCTCGGGAGCTGGGAATATGAACGGAGTCGCGCTGCTGCTGGCCGCCGCCTCGTTGGCCGTCGACTACAGTTGGGAAAAATCGTCCGCCGGACAGATCGAGTACATGGTCCGCGTTGAGGCCGAGGTGATTCCCAGCCTGGTCTCCGGTGAAGAGATTCATAGTGACGTGCCGGCCGAAGCAGGGACCGTCGACCGGTTTCGGCTCCGCGTGGGTGTTGACGGCAATCAGCCCGTGTTTACGCCGGCCGCTCCTGGTCGATTCGGTGTGGCTCCCGACCGGTCCGCAATGTTAGTGAAAAGCGGCGGCGCTGCGACCGAAACGCAGGAAGTCAGCTTCGGCTGGCAGCCGAACACCGACGGCAAGCTGATGTACTACGTGCAGATCAGCCCCGAGCTGCTGCGCACGCTGGAAGTGGGCGACGAGATCCAGGCAGCGGTCGATACCTCAGCTGGGTCGGTGGCCACCTTTGTCGTTTTCGGCGGCAATAAACAGCTGCCGCGCATTCCGACCGGAAGCACCGGCGCGGCAGCCACGGCCGGTACCCAGCCGCCATCGCGGTTTTCCCCGGACGGCAATACATCGCCAGCAGGCGGGCAGTTCAACGACTCCCGTTTCGGCGGCGCTACACCAACGGCGGCGACGGAGCCAACCACCGGCTCGCGCTTTGGCGGCAACTCGACCGATTCGGCTGCATCGCCTGCGACAGGCGGCACGCCCGGCTCGAGGTTCGGCGATCGGCCCGCGACGGACACCTCTGGGAGCCAACCGGGTTCGTTCCGGTTTGGACAAGGAGCAAGCAGCCCATCGACGACCGGAAGCGGGACGGACGCCGGTCCAGGCCGTTTCGGTGATTCGCGGCCCGGAGGATTCAATCCGCCGCCGATCGACAATTCATCGACGGGTTCGACCGGCTTCTCGAACTCCGACGCCGGCCGTAACCCTGGCACGGCAAGCGGATCGTTCAGCCGGCCACCTGCGGGAAGTGGCGGAACGTTCCCTTCGAACGACCAACCAACTGGCTTCCGAAATCCGCCCGCTCAGGAGCAGCCGGGGCGAGCTTACGACAACCGTCCGTCAATCGAGCCGCCTCCGGCTACGTCGGCCAATCGACCACCGGCGAACAGTCCACAACCTCAACCGCCAAATCCGCCAGCAAACAGTACGACCCAGAATTATGCTCCGGCTGGTCCGAACCCCAACGATCGCATGGCGATGGTGGATCCAAACACGGCCCGTGGTGCTGCTGGTTTCAACACGCAGCCGACTGCCGCTCCACCGACAGCAGTTGCGGAAGCTGAAAAGCCGTGGTGGTGGGGCTGGCTGGTGTTCTTCTTCTGCGTGATGTGCCTGTCGATCGGTGGCAACTTGTACCTGGGATGGACGGCGGTCGAGTTCTATCACCGTTACCAGCGGGCTGTGGAGCGATTACGTTCAGGCACGACGGCCCGAGCTTAGGTATCGATTGGCTGGCGACAAGTCGTCAAGAAACCAAAGAAGCGGCGAGTCGTGGTTCGGTACCACGGCTCGCCGCTTTCTTTTTGATAATCTGCTTTCGGTCTCGCTCGGTCGCCTGCGGGCAGCCAAGCCGACAAGCGTTGCAGCCTATTCGGCGCCACTCTTGATCGTGGTCACGGGTACGGCCGTCGCTCGCTGTACTTGCTCGGCCCGCTGAATTAGCGCCTGAACTCCAGCTTCGCTCGTAGCGCCGGTGATCTGTTCCCGGTACCAGCCTTTCGGTGTCTTCGCAAAGACAATCAGCTGTGGAATCGCTCCGCCGCGCATCAGGCGCGAGGCGACAGCTGAGTCCATGTCGCTATTCACTTCCGCAAAGTTCACATTCCGAAGTTTGCCCGACTGCACCATCCGCGGCATCACACTCCGCTTCATGGTCACGCAACCTGGGCACCAATCCGCACCAACCAGAACCAGCAGAGGCCGGTTGTTCTCCTGCGCCTGTTGATAGGCTGCATCATAGGGCTGAGCCCCACCTGCCAGCACCGCGGCTTGCAGAACCAGGCTCATCGCAATTCCACTCATCGATTTCTCCCTAGGAGTGAACGAGGATCTTCCTCATCGTCGGCGCGTCCGAATCGCCCTGCGCCGATCCGCAAAGGGGGCGAGTATAGAGAAACTTTGACGGGGTGTCACGCCGCTAGCTCGACAATTGCTGTAAACCGCAGCGGGGGTATGAGATACGTGCAATTTCGTTGCGGGATTTCGAAGTTTGCGGTAGCAGTTTCCTCGGCTTTGTGCGATAAGATAGCAGGAGCACGAACTTAGCCCTGCGAACACGCCCGGCCGACTGTACAGGCAGTCTGGTCGCCGTACATGCGATTACGTACCGGCATCATTGGATTGGGAGAAGCCTGGGAAAACCGGCATCGGCCGGCCCTGCGCACGCTTTCGGACCGTTTCGAAGTTCGGGCGGTTACCTGCGAAGTTGGTCATCTCGCCGAACAGGCCGCACGCGATTTTGGCTGCATGCAAGCCGACGGCTTTCGGGCCGTCTGTCAGCGGGATGACATCGACGTCGTCCTGATTCTCTCGCCGCAGTGGTATGGACCGCTGCCGATCCTGGCCGCCTGCGAGGCGGGCAAGAGCGTCTACTGCGGTGCGGCGCTCGATATCGACGAACCACTCGATGCAGCACAGCTGAAGAGCAAGGTGGAGGCCGCGGGTGTGGCCTTTATGTCGGAGTTTCCGCGGCGACTAGCACCTGCGACGCTTCGATTGAAAGAGCTGATTGCAACTCGCCTCGGCAAGCCGAAGTTGCTGTTCTGCCATCGCCGGTCGCCCGTCGATGTCAACTCGCAGCGCAAGCGGCAGTGCCCAACCATGCAGCGGGAAATGATCGAGCAGATCGATTGGTGCCGCTATGTTGCTGGCACCGACCCCACCTCGGTCGTCGGAATTCGCCACTACTGTGACAACTCTCCTGATGGCGACGACTATCAGATGATGAATCTCGACTTTTCGCCGATCGGAAAGCTCGGTGAAGGTCCGACGGCGCAGATCAGCTGCGGCCGATACATGCCATCGACCTGGCCAGAAGCGGTTTCGTTTCGACCCCCAGCGCCGCTTCAGGTTTGCTGCGAGCGGGGCGTGGCCTTCGTCGATTTGCCAGCCACGATTACGTACTTCGACGAAGCAGGTCGGCACATGGAAGTGCTCGATAGCGAACGCCCGCTGGGCGAGCGGATGTTGATGCAGTTCTATCGAGCGGTGACGAGTCTGGTGCGACGCACGAACGACCTCGAAGAGGCCTATCATGCCCTTTCGGTCGTGCTCGCCGCGAAAGAAAGCTTTGTCACCGGCCGGCGGATCATGCTCGATCCGCAGTTGCCCTAGGCGCGGGATCCATCGAGCCAACTATTTGGATGTGAGCTCGATGGGTATGTCGTTGCCACCCGCCTTCACTTCGACGACGATTCCCGAGGTCGTTTTGTCGCGATAACGCTCCGGCGTGATGAGCTTGGGAAGTGGCTCGGGATTGCTGGGCGTGGGCGGCACTAACTCGGTCGCGTCCACGGTGATGGTGTAGCTTCCGGGTGAGAGCCCTTTCTCAGTCCCGGTACTGAGGTAATATCGGCCGACGCTATCGACTTGGCCGTAGGCGAACGGACCTGGCTGGTTCGGGTGGAACGACACCGTGCCAGTCGTGAGCGGCTCGTTGTCGAGCGTCACCGTTCCGCTAACTTGGGCTCCGCGTCCGTCGCATCCTCCAGCGACATAGCCCAAAGCGACAAAACAAAAAATGCCAATCCAACGGCTCATGATGGCTTTCAACTCAGAGGGTGCTCAGCGAAGCGTTCGTCATTGCGACCATGTATAGCTACGGCATGCTGAAAACTTCTGCTCCCGCTTTGGTCGAGAGGGCCTGGTAGTGAGCATGGTCGATGTTTTGCGCGATGAAGCGGACAGAAGCGTCTGCCGCACAGAAGTTGGCTCCTGCGGGATGCATACTCCGGAACGAGATTACCTTGGGCCAATCTGCAGGCGTGGGCGGCTTCGGCATGAAGTTCAGAGGGGCATGACAACTGGCGTAATCACCGTTGCAGTAATACGCGGCTGAGTGTTGATTGTGCCGCGGCAAGTCCTCGCCGATCATGAACGTGTTGGAGGTGCCGTCCGTGATGTTCGCCAGGCGCTGCGGCTCTTGATAGTTGTTGCGATAGAAGAGGCCAGTGCAGCCTGTGCTTGCATGGCAGTCGGCTGAGCCTGACCATGCACCGCCCATCTTGGTCTCGCCAATCACGCCCTTGTAATTGGTGACGGCGACTGGCACTCCCTCGAATTGGTTCTGCGTCGTAATCAGGGCGCCGCCATCGGGATCGGTCGGGCAGAGCAAGCCTTTCGTTACGATTGCCATTTCATCGCGGCAATCGGTGTGGCTGAGCCCGCCGGCCATGGCGAAAAATGGCTCAAACCGGTCATAGAGGGCCGTTTGCTCCATCTGTGGCAGGATCGAGACGATCCAGCCTTTGCGGTTGGGATTGGCTGTTGGCCGCGGGCCTTCCGCCCCATAGCCGCCACTGGTCGGCAGATAGTTGAAAGTGTCGTGGTAGTTATGAACAGCCAGGCCAAGTTGCTTGAGATTGTTCGAACACTTGGTGCGTCGGGCAGCCTCACGTGCCGCTTGAACGGCGGGCAGTAGTAGAGCCACAAGCACGCCGATGATCGCAATGACTACCAGAAGTTCGACAAGAGTGAAGGCCAACCGACGATCCAAGCCACGGTTCATGCAAAGCCTCCGATAGGTCACCCAGATGAGCTGAAGGGTAGAAACCTTGTAAGAAGGATGGAGTTTCGTTGATTTGACCCAAATCGTCAAGAAAAATCCGGACGTGAGAGTTCAGTAAGCTATGACGGGCTTCTCCATGTCAAACAAAAAGTCGCAGGACTTTCTGCAATGAATCTGCAGACCGAGCGATTTAACTATTGCTGCTCTCACAAGTGTGTGTTTGAATCTTGCCACGGAGATCGCCCTATGCCCATCCGTCGGCCTTGTCACGGTTTTACGCTTGTTGAACTGCTGGTAGTTATTGCGATCATCGGCGTGCTTGTAGCACTGCTTCTGCCGGCCGTGCAGTCAGCGCGCGAAGCATCGCGACGGACGAAGTGCCAGAATCAGCTGCGCCAGATCGGTCTCGCTCTTCACAACTATCACGACACGCTGCAAACGCTGCCGGCTGGCGCTTTGACCTCCAACGAGACTAGTTGGCATGTCTTTGTATTGCCGTTCATGGAGCAAACGCCTCTGTTTGAGCAATTCAGTTTCAAGGCAGGCAAATACACGGCGACCGATTTTGGCTCCCTCATGGAGCGGCGATGCGGTGAGTCGTTGAAGCGCGTGGACACGTATCTGTGCCCTAGTGCGACGACACAGCGTATGGTGGTAGGCCCGGCTCCCACGAACTACATCTCCGATGAACAAATCGGCCCCAACAAGCTGGTTCCCTACACAGCACACTACTACGGTGTGATGGGACCCAAGGGTGCGAGTGTGGAAGGTGGGAACTACGAGTTGCGACCTGCTACGTGCAGCAGTGAACACGGCTGTTTCGGCGCTCAGGGCGTGTTCGACGTTAACCGGGCATACCGCTTTGCCGAGATCATCGATGGAACGTCCTCGACGCTTATGCTCGGCGAAATTTCTCGCCACACCACCCAGACGGGGTCACGGTTTCGCAGCTGGATGCGCGGCTGCAACAACGACTGGATGTCCGGCTGCAAGAACGTCGCAGTCAGCATCAATACACCCGGACACAGCAAATTCAACGACATTGCCTTCAGCAGTCATCATCCGGCGGGAGCAAACTTTGCCCTGGCCGATGCCTCGGTTCGGCTGCTGTCCGATTCGGTTGATTTTGGTGCTTACAAGGCGGCGGCCAGTCGCAATGGGCGTGAATCGCGATCCGTCATCGAATGAACCTGCAACCTGTCGAGCGATGCGTAATCATCTCTTGCTCTTCACTCTGTGGATCGCCGCGACGCCGTGGTTCGTCGGCTGCGAGTCGAGTGAACGGCCCACCTTTCGTGTCTCGGGCGAGGTGCAATGGAAGGGCCAGCCGGTACCCAAAGGCCTGATCTATTTTGAACCGGACCTGCAGCAGCAGAATGACGGTCCCCAAGGCTTCGCTCTGATCGAAAATGGGAAGTACGACACGGGCCGAGACGGTCGCAATGTAATTCCTGGTCCGCATATCGTGCGCGTGGAAGGGTACGATGGCAAGGAAGGAAGCGAGTTGCCGCTAGGGCGACTGATCTTCACGGAGTACTCGTTCCAGCACGAACTGCCCGGCGAGCACAGCACGCTCGATATTGACGTTCCCGCCGGTGGTGCGGCAATGGAGCCGTTGAGAGCGTCGGTCAAACGCTGAATCGACGGTCGGCCACGATAGCATATGGATCCGTCCGCCTCGGTCCAAACTTTGCTCCACTTCAGGCAGTGAGGTTGAGGCGAAAGGGCGGAGCGGATGTATGCGGGTCGATCGGGCAACGAGTTGGAGCCATCTGCAAGATTTGCTTTTCGAAGGGGCGTGGAACGAGCCGATTGGCCGTTTTCGCTCACAGTGGGCCTTTCGCGGGGTCGCCGTCGAAGCGAGCGCGCTCAACACATCGCTGGTTCGGCTGGGGAGCGACTATGCGCAGCGTGAGCGGCACTTGCTGCGCAACTTCGTCAAATATGCTCACCGCCACGTGACCGAGCGTAAGACGTTTTGGCATTGGCTATCGATCGCCCAACATCACGGCCTGCCGACGCGACTGCTCGATTGGACTTACTCACCGCTCGTGGCAATGCACTTTGTGACATCGTCGCCCGACGATTTTGCGGCGGACGGCTGTATCTGGGCAATCAACTATCGGGAGGTTGTGAGGCGGCTGCCGGCGCAGCTTCGGCAGGTGCTCGAGGGAGAGGGAGCCGACACTTTCACCACCGACGCCTTGGCGGAAGCAGCACCCTCACTGGAAGCGCTAGCCAGTCTGTCCTCGGAGCCGTTCCTGGTGTTCTTCGAACCGCCTTCTCTCGACGAGCGGATCGTCAACCAGTTCGCTCTGTTCTCGGTGATGTCGGATGTGCAGTGCAATGTCGCCAACTGGTGCGAAGCCCATCCGACGATCTGCCGCAAGATTATTCTGCCCGCGGCGATCAAGTGGGAGGTCCGCGACAAGCTGGACCAGTGCAACATTACGGAGCGAGTTCTGTTCCCCGGGCTTGACGGCCTGACTCGCTGGCTGAAGCGCTACTACACCCTACGGGCCGACCGGAAGCCGGCGGAAGAGGCACCCTAGGTCAAGCTCCGGAGCTGGATGAGTCGTTCTTTTCGGGGACGGAAAGATTGCTCTGAAACGCCGATCGACCGCTCCTTGGCCACCGAATGGAGCGGTCGTAGCGGCTGCGGAATAACCGCTGCTGCCGCCAAAAACGATACTACTTAACGCCTGGGCACCCAAAAGTAGCCCTATCTGAAGCGTAGACCTGCAAAATCCTTGGCAGGTTTTTTATAGCCGTGTAGTCTCGTAACAAAGACTACGCGGGAGCTCCAGTTTCAGAGTCAGCGACGGCAGGGAACAGCGTTGCTGGCCAGGGACTTGGGGCGGTGGGGAACCATGGCTTCCTCGAGCGTAGTCGGCGGTGTCTGTGCACGGCGCCGCCGATCTGCAATGACGATCTCACACTGAAGAGGCTTAGGGCATGTCGCGCAGCAAGGGCGGTTTGATCTCGCGAATTCGGCAAGCGATTGAGGGACGGCAGCGAACCAGCAAGGCTCGCTATGATCGCCGCAACTTCCTGCGGCTGGAATCGCTGGAGTCGCGTGCGATGTTGACGGGCGTCCCGCCGACAGCCATTGCCGATGGTCCCTACACGACTGGCGAAGAGCAGGAACTGGTTGTCCTCGCCGCGAACGGCGTGCTTGCCAACGATACAGACCCTGAATCGGATCCGCTGACTGCCGTCTTGGTCGACAATGTGGACAACGGCGTTCTCAGTCTCAGCAACAACGGTTCGTTCGTTTACACGCCGGCCACGAACTTCGTCGGTAGCGACACCTTTACCTATCGGGCGAACGACGGCACTGGAGTGTCGAACGATATCACGGTGACGATCAACGTCACTGCAGTAAACGACGCGCCGGTCGCGGTAGACGACGCTTACTCGATGGCTCCGAACTCGACGCTGAATGTCGACGTGGCCACGGGAGTACTGGACGACGATACCGATGTGGACGACGACGAGTCGGTCCTGACGGCCACTCAGGTCGGTGCCGCTGTGAACGGCAACGTTGTGCTCAACAACGATGGCTCGTTCTCCTTCACGCCCACCCCGGGTTTTTCCGGAATCGCGTCCTTCCAGTACGAAGTGGAAGACGACGACGGTGCAACTTCGAACACCGCTACGGTGACCATTACCGTCAATGCCGCACCTTCGTTGACCGATGTACCGGACCAGGTCACCACCGAAGGTTCGACTCTGACGAACTTGCCGTTCACGGTGGACGATGACCAGACAGACCCGGCTGCGCTGAGCGTAACGGCCGCTTCGGACAATCAGACATTAATTCCGAACGGCTCCATCACGCTCGGCGGCAGCGGCGAGAACCGAACGATCACGCTGGTCACAGCCGATGGTGAAGTCGGCTCGGCGACGATCACGATCACCGTGACGGATGCGAACAACGCCGCGACGACTCAGACATTCCTGGTGACCGTCAACGCGCCGGATACCGATCCGACGATCGGTGACGTGACCGATCAATCGACCACCGAAGACAATGCAATTCCGGCAATTGGCTTCACGGTTGGTGACGCGGAGACTGACCCCGCCGATCTGACGGTCACGGTCGCGTCTAGCGACGAAACGCTGTTTCCCCCCGGCAGCATCACCCTCGGCGGTTCGGGAGCATCGCGCACGGTGGCCCTCAATCCGGCTGCCAACCAGTCCGGCACAGCCACGATTACGCTTACTGTCACGGATGGCGACGGGAACTCGGTGACCGATACGTTTGTGGTGACGGTGACGGCACAGAATGATGTGCCGACCATCACGGACGTGCAGAACCAGACCACTCCCTTCAACACGCCGATCGTCGACCTGCCATTCGTGATTGGCGACGTTGATAACGATGTGGCTGCCTTCCAGCCGACGGCGACTTCGGACAACCAAGGGCTGATCCCGGATGCAAACATCGTCGTTGAAGGAACGGGAGCGAACCGCACGGTCACGATTACCCCAGTTTCCAGTCAATCGGGCACCGCACTCATCACGTTGACGGTCAGCGACGGCGCAGGCGGAACGACGACTGACACCTTCCAAGTTACGGTCTCGGCGAACACCGCGCCGACGATCCAGGACGTCACCGACAAGACAACGACCGAAGACGATGCAATCGTCGACATTCCTGTGACGGTTGGCGATGCGGAAACTCCGGTGGCCGATCTCGTACTGACGGCCACTTCGGACAATCAGACGCTGATTCCCAACGGTTCGATCACCGTCGGCGGTAGTGGTGCGAATCGAACGGTGACCATCACTCCGGCTGCCAATCAATTCGGCACTGCCACGATCACGCTGACGCTCAGCGACGGCACGACCACGGTCACCGACACGTTCGTCGTCAACGTGACCGAAGAAAATGACCTGCCGACGCTGGAAGATGTAGGCAATCAATCCGTTGTCGAGAATGGTGCGATCACCAACCTCGAAGTCAGCATCGACGACCTCGAAACAGCCGACAACGATCTGACGCTGACCGGTTCGTCGAATAACACGACGCTCATTCCCAACTCGGGCATCGTCATCAGCACGACCGGCGGCGTGCGGACGGTCACCATCACTCCGGCCGACGGCGAAGTCGGTACAGCGACGATCACACTATCGCTCGACGACGGTGATGGCGGCATTGTGACCGATACGTTTACCGTCACTGTTACTGCAAATACGCCACCGACAATCAGCGAAATCACCGATAATACCACTGGCGAAGACACCGCACTGAACAACGTAACGTTCACAATCGGAGATACACAAACCGCGGCAGCCGACCTGCAGGTGACGGCCACTTCGAGCAACACGACGCTCATTCCGAACGCTTCGATTGTCATTACTGGTAGCGGCGCCGATCGGACCATTTCGCTCACACCGGCTTCGAATGAGTCCGGAACCGCAACGATCACTGTGACCGTGGAAGACGCCAATGGCGGCACCACCACCGAGACGTTTGTCGTCACCGTGACCGCGGCCAACGACTTGCCGACCATCGCGGCGATTTCAAACCAGACGGTCGCGGTGAACGGGTCGATCCAGAACCTCCCGGTCACGATCGACGATGTCGAAACCGCCGAAACGGCTCTGACGCTCAGCGGCACCTCCAGCAACACGACGCTCGTTCCGAATAATGCGATCACCTTCGGGGGAAGCGGCGCGAATCGCACAGTCACGATCACTCCCGCGACTGGCCAAGTGGGCACAGCGATCATCACGCTGACGGTTCAAGATGCCGATGGTGGTAGCTCGACGCAGTCGTTCCAAGTGACGGTAACCGGCAGCAACTCGGCGCCGACCATTACGGCGATTGGCGATCAGACAACCAGTGAAGACACCGCGGTCACCGGCATTACGTTCACGGTGGGCGACACCGAAACGCCGCTGGCCGAACTCGCGGTCACGGCTACGTCGAGCAATACGACTCTGATTCCCAACAACGCCATCGCGATAACGGGTAGCGGCGCTGACCGGACGATCACCGTTACTCCAGCAGCGAATCAGTCAGGCACGGCGACGATCACCGTCACCGTGGACGACGGCGACGGCGGCACAGTGACCGAGACGTTCGTCGTCACCGTGACGGCCGTCAACGATCTGCCGACGATTTCAAATGTTGCGGATCAAACTGTAAACGAAGATACGGCTACTGCTGGCCTGGCGGTGACGATCGGCGACGTGGAAACGCCAGTTGCTAATCTCCAACTGACCGCCACATCGAGCAATACGACGCTCGTTCCGAACGCGAATATCGCAATCACGGGCACCGGCGCGAATCGAACGGTTGTCGTCACTCCGGCTGCCAACCAATCCGGTACTGCGACGATCACGCTGACAGTGAGCGATGGGAATGGTGGCACGTCCACGGAAACATTCGTCGTGAACGTCACTGCGGTGAACGACTCGCCGACGGCCGTCAACGACACTTACTCCGCGACCGAAGACACGACCCTTACCATCTCCACGGTCGGCAGCGGCGTGCTCGCCAATGATACCGATCCGGAGAATCAGGCGCTCACGACGGTACTCGTGCTAGCTCCGACGTCTGGCCAATTGGTGCTCAACAACGACGGCACTTTCACCTACACGCCGGCTCTGAACTTTACCGGGGCGGTCACCTTCCAGTACCGTGCCCGCGATGCCTCGAACGCGCAGTCGCCGATTGCCACGGTGACCATTAACGTGACGGGCACGAACGACGCCCCCACAGCAACGGGAAATGCGTACACCGTTACCGCTGGGCAAACGCTGACCGTCAACGCCGCGAATAGCGTGCTAACGAACGACGCCGATCCGGATAGCGGCACCACGTTGACCGCCGTGCTCGTGAACAACACGACGAACGGGACCTTGACGCTCAATGCTAACGGGTCGTTCACCTACACACCGAATGCAGGCTTTACCGGTACGGATTCGTTCACCTATCGGGCGAGCGATGGCAGCCTGCAGTCGGACCCCGTTACGGTGACGATCGCGGTTTCGACCGCAGCCAATAGCGGCGCTCCGATCATTGTCGGTCCGACGAGCGGCGTGCGTGGTCAAACTCTGACCTACACGCTTTCAGTCACCGATGGCACTTCGGCCAACGTCAATTACGCAATCGACTGGAACGGCGACGGCACGAATGACCAAACAGTGACCGGCCCCGGCACGGGAGTGACTGTCACTCGCACGTTCGCAACTTCGGGCAACTTCAACGTTCGCGTGCAGACGGGTAGCCCGGCCAAATCGACGGTTCTGCCGGTATCCATCACCGATTTCCAGCGCAGCGGCAGCGCCTTGGTTGTCGGCGGAACCAGTGGCAATGACAATATTGTTGTGCAGCAGGTCCGCGGCGGCATCCGAGTGCTCGTGAACGGCACAGCCGTGGGCGGCGTGCAGGCCGGCGTAAAAACGGTCGAGATCAACGGCGGCGACGGCAACGACAACATTTCGATGCCCGGCAATGTAAATGTCACGGGCATCCTTCGTGGCGGGGCCGGCAACGACCGCCTGGTCGGCGGCCGGGTAGCCGATTTCCTCTTCGGCGATGCGGGTAACGATCTGCTCAGCGGCGGGCTGGGAAGCGACTTCCTTATGGGGGGTACCGGCAACGACTCACTCAACGGCGGCTCGGGTCATGACGTGCTCTTTGGTGGCGACGGTGTGGATTCACTCGTGGGCGGCAGCCATCACAATCTGATGATCGGCGGCACCACCGATTTCGATACCGACTTTAAGGCGCAGAAGGCCATCCTGCACGCCTGGGCTGCCGGCGGCACGTTCGAGCATCGGATGAACCGCCTGAACCTCAAGTCCAAGGGCGGCTTGAAACTCATCGAAGGCGATACCGTGCAAGCCGATGCTGAAGCCGACCGGGTCGTCTCCAGCGGTTCGGCCGACTGGGTCTTTGCCGCACTGGCGGACCAGGATCAAGTCACAGGTCGCCGAAAGGGGCGAATCGTTACCGCGTCCTGAGCTAAAAGCGCTATCGGCGAGTCGAAGCCCGACGCCCCATGAGCATGAAAAAGTAAAGGTCCCGCAGATGTTCTCTGCGGGACCTTTGTTCGTACTGGTTAGGCAGAAACTGGCGGTGTGATTGTGTTCCGACAACCGGCCCAAGCCGCTCATCAGCTGCCGATTTTCTCTTTCAGATTTTCGAGCACTTCGAGGGCCCGGGTCGCGTTGCCGACGCCTCCCGCGCTCTCCACGAATTTACCGGCATCGGCGAGCGCCTTCTTGGCGGGTTCCAGGCCGCCGCAACTCTGCACGAAATCGGCCGCGACGAGCATCAATTCGACGAACCGCTCTTCCGGCTTCGGCGGGGCAGGGGCAGCAGGTTTGGGCTCGGCAAGTTTCTTTGCCATGACGATGCGGTCTCCGGTGATGAGTTCCTGGTGATGAGTGTGCTGAACTCTAGCCTGCGGAAGTGGCCATTGCAATTCGCTAGGCTGCGCTCGTTCGTCACTCGGTGTGTATTGACAAAGTGATGAAAACTTATTATGGTTTCAGGAACGCGATACTCCGCTGCTGATTGTCAGTGCCGAGGAGGTTTTCGTTGCGCGTGTCAGGAGCGTTCCTAGGTTTGATCTGCGGAAGTGTTGTACAACACTTGACAGTGCGGTCCACCCGTTAGGGGTATTGTGGCTTCAGCGGGCCAAATCGCAGTAAGTTGCTTTCGGGTCAGTCTTTCGTGGCAATCATTACCCGTTGTGCGCACTAGTAGCCCATCGGCCCCTCGGGACTACCGCGAAGTGGAACTAGTGAGGTCCGAAAGCTGGGCGACGCCCGAGAGTTGTGGTGTAATGCAGCGTTGTGCTGAAGGAAAGTCCGGGCTTGGAGACTGGTGGCGATGACTGTGGGACGTTTTTCCTTGGTGGCTGCCGCCTTGTGCGCGCTGCTTGTTTCGGCCGCCTGGGGAGAGGATCTGCCTGCAAAATCTCCGGACGCAGAAGACGTAGCGTTTTTTGAGAAGAAGATTCGTCCGGTGCTCGTGGAGCACTGCTACGAGTGCCATAGCAGCGGCGCGAAGGTGCTGGAGGGAAGCTTGTCGGTCGAGTCGCCTGCGGCACTTCGTAAGGGTGGCGATCAAGGTCCTGCGATAGTGCCCGGTGATCTGGATCAGAGCCTGCTCATCCGCGCAATTCGTTATGAGGACGACGATCTCCAAATGCCACCTAAGGCGGCGCTTCCAGAAGAAGTGGTCGCCGATTTTGAGACCTGGGTGAAACGTGGAGCTCCGGATCCGCGCGAGGAAGTCGTCTCAGGTCGTAAGTACGCGGTTGATATTGGCGAAGCAAAAAGTCGTTGGCCGTTCACCCCGCCCACGGATCCAACTGTTCCGGCGGTACAGCGGACCGATTGGCCGAAGAATGACATCGACCGTTTCGTCCTGGCGAAACTGGAACAGCAAGGGCTGGCACCTGTCGCGGATGCCGATAAACGCATCCTAATTCGCCGGGTGACGTACGACCTGATCGGCCTGCCGCCTTCGCCGGAGGATGTTGCGGAGTTCCTGGCGGACGATTCGCCGGAGGCGCTGCAGAAAGTCGTCGAACGTCTTTTGGCTTCGCCGCAATACGGCGAGCGGTGGGGCCGACATTGGCTCGACGTGGTTCGTTACGCAGATACCGCCGGGGACAACTCCGACTACCCGGTGCCGCAGCTCTATCGCTATCGTAACTGGGTCATCGCATCGCTGAACGAGGACAAGCCGTACGACCAATTCATTCGCGAGCAAATTGCAGGGGACTTGCTGCCCTACCAAAGCGAAGACCAGCGGCGTAGCCAGATCGTTGCCACAGGGTACCTGGCGAGCGCTCGGCGCTTCGGCAGCGTGAAGGACGACTATCCGCAGCATCTGACGATTGAGGATACGATTGACAATCTCGGCCGAGCATTTCTCGGCCTGTCGGTGAGCTGTGCCCGCTGCCATCATCACAAGTTCGATCCAATCACGACGGACGACTATTACGCGATCTACGGCTTCCTGCAGAGCACTCGCTATCCGTGGCCGGGTATTGAACTCGATAAGAAGCAGCGCGACCTGGTACCGCTCGCAACCGCTGAGGAAGTGGAGAAGCCGCGGGCCGAACGGGACGAGCAGCGCAAGCAACTTGGTGAGCGAGTCGAGGAATTGGAGCGACAGAAGGAAGCTTCTGGGAAGGAAATTGCCGAACTCAAGAAGCAGGTAGAGCAACTCAGCGATTCAGAGCAGCAGTCGGAGCGGAAGGAGAAGGAGCAGAAGCTTGAGCAGCTAAAGCAGCAGGAAGACAAGCTGCGCAAGGAAATCGACAAGACGAAGAAAGAGCGCAATGATCTCAACGATGCACTTCTGCCACTGGAACATGCGTATGCCGTCGCCGAGGGCAAACCGGCGAATGCGAAGATTCAGATGAAGGGAGATCCGAAGCGCCTGGGCGTGGAAGTGCCGCGTCGGATTCCAGTCGTGTTCGGGGGATCTGTCGTTCCTGAGCAAGAGCAGGGGAGTGGCCGTCGTCAGTTGGCCGACTGGCTCGCGAGTCCCGACAATCCGCTCACAGCGCGGGTGATGGTTAATCGGATCTGGCAGGGGCACTTTGGTCGCGGACTCGTGCCCACACCGAACGATTTTGGCAAGCAAGGCAAACCGCCGACGCATCCAGAACTGCTGGACTATCTGGCCCGCCGGTTTGTCGACAGCGGTTGGTCGATCAAGCAGATGCACCGGCTGATCGTGATGTCGCGGACCTATCAAATGTCGTCAGCCGACTCACCCGCGGCATTGACCATCGATCCGGGCGACGACCTGCTGTGGCGACAAAACCGCCGGCGGATGGATGCAGAATCACTCCGCGACACACTTCTCGCCCTCGGCGGCAATCTCGATCTGAGCATGGCCGAGGGGCATCCTTTTCCGCCGCCACGTGAATGGGATTTCACCCAGCACAAGCAATTCCGCGCCATCTACGAGACCAACCGCCGGAGCATCTATCTGATGTCGCAACGGATTCAGCGGCATCCGTTCATGGCCATCTTCGATGGCCCCGACACGGGAGCGAGCACCGGTAGTCGGATGACGAGCACAACAACCCTGCAAGCTCTCTATTTGCTCAACGATCCGTTTGTGCACCAGCAAAGCGCGAAGCTCGCCGAGCGCTTGCGCAGTGCTCGGTCCGAAGACCGTGACCGGATTGCATTGGCGTACGAACTGGTGTTTGCCCGGACAGCGACGGATGAAGAGCAGTCGCTCGCAATCGACTACCTTGCCAAGACTCGCGATAAGCTAGCGGCCGTAGGTGTGAAGGATCAAGAGCGTGACGTGCAGGCCTGGGAGAGCCTCGTTCGCGGTCTGCTGCGGACCAACGAGTTCATCTACCTGGATTGACTCGGTTGTTTGAAAGGATTCGCGGCCGAAGAAACAAACAAAAACCTTGAGAATATGACCACTCCAAATTTCACTCGCCTTTCGCGACGCGGCTGTCTTCGCTCGCTCGTTGGCGGATCGCTGATGCTGCCGGCGATGCTTTCCCAGCTGCTGGCCGCGGATGCTGTGGCGGCGTCTTCCGGCACTGCCGATCCGCTAGCGCCGAAGGAGCCGCATTTTGCTCCGAAGGCGAAGCGGGTGATCTTCCTTTTCTCGTCCGGCGGCGTGTCGCATATGGACACGTTCGACCACAAACCGGAACTTTTCAAAGCCGACGGCAAGATCACCGGCCCGGCAGGCGGACTGTCGCGGGACAAGCGACCGCTGGTGAAGCCGATGTGGGAATTTCGGCCCGGAGGTAAGTGCGGGACGCTCGTGAGCGATCTATTCCCGCACATTCGCAATTCGATGGACGATATCTGCCTGATTCGGTCTATGAAGTCGGACGACAACGAGCACTACCAGGCCACGCTCGCAATGCACACCGGTTCGTTCTTCTTCACTCGCCCAAGCATGGGAGCGTGGATCAGCTACGGCCTCGGAACGCTGAACCAGAATCTGCCCTCTTATATCGTCATCGCGCCCCATCTGCCCTACGCTGGCGGTCAGGTCTGGGGGAACGACTTCCTGCCTGCCTATCACCAGGGAACACGCGTGGTCCCGGGGGCAGAGCCGATTCCGAACCTCAAGCGAAGATCGCAGCAGCAAGGGCTGCAGGAACTTGAGCTTGATCTGGCCGGCGCGCTCGACCGCCGCCATCTCTCGGCGCACGGCGGCAACTCAGACCTGGCAGCGAGAATTCGCTCGTTTGAAACTGCTTTCCACATGCAGGCTGCCGCACCGGAGGCCTTCGATATCGCCAAGGAATCGGATGAGACGCTAAACCTGTACGGTCTGAAACGTGGCCAAACCGATAGCTTTGCCTGGCAGTGCCTGGTCGCTCGCCGACTCGCGGAGCGAGGTGTACGCTTCATCGAGTTGATCGATACCGGCGCCTCGAACAATTGGGATGCCCACAGCGATATGGCGCAGCACAAGGGTCTGGCCGAGAAGATCGATCAACCGATCGCCGGTTTGCTGAAGGACCTGAAGCGCCGCGGCATGCTCGACGAAACGCTCGTCGTATGGACCACCGAATTCGGCCGCACTCCCGGGCAGGATGGGCCGAAGGGACGCGGGCATCATGGAGCATGCTTCTCGTCGTGGCTGGCGGGCGGCGGTGTGAAAGGTGGCATCACCTACGGCGAGACAGACGAGATCGGTGGAAGCGTTGCCACCGACATGGTCCACGTTCATGATTTCCATGCGACGATCTTGCATTTGCTCGGCCTCGATCACACGAAACTGACTTATCGCCACGGCGGGCGCGACTACCGCTTGACCGATGTGCACGGAAATGTCGTGACGAAGATTTTGGCATAGTCGCCTGCCGCATTGATTCCACACCACGAGACTGCAGCTGGAATGGCAACCATGAGCGATGTCCGAGAATTCGGCGCAAAAGGGGACGGCAGGCATGACGACACGGCGGCCGTACAACACGCCGTTGCCGATGGCGACGGCGTGCTGCACTTTCCACCGGGAAACTATCGGCTGACCCGCTCGATTCATTTGCCGCTCGATAAAGTCGGCCGCATTGCGATTGACGGTTCGGGTGGCACCGCAAAGATACTGATGGCCGGAGCGGGCCCGGCGTTTCACTTCGTTGGCACTCATGCGGGTTCGGCTCTGCCGTCGACCTTCAAGCCAATTGTCTGGCAGCGAGAACGCATGCCGACTGTGCAGGATATTGAAATTGAAGGCCTTCACGAAGAGGCAGACGGCGTCCTGCTCGAAGGCACTGCCCAGGCCACGCTCAGTGGTGTTCTGCTACGCGAACTGCGCGATGGAGTGCGAGTGCATGGGCGCTGCCGCAACTTGCTGGTCGATGCTTGCCACATCTTCAACTTGCGGAACATCGGGGTGTTTTTCGATCGGCTGAATTTGCACCAGGCAATCATCAGCTCTTCGCACATCAGCTACTGCAAGACGGCTGGCATCAAGATCTCCGGTAGTGAGATTCGCAACTTGCAGATCACCGGGAACGACATCGAATACAACTACCGCGACGACCTTGAGGGGTGCGCCGATATCCTGATCGATTGCACAGCCGACAAAGCTACGGTGCGCGAAGGAACGATCGTCAGCAATACGATCCAGGCTAAGTACAGCCGAGGTGGAGCCAATATTCGAATCGTAGGCTTCGGCGCGGAGCTCAATCACCGTGCCGGCATGTTCACGATCACGGGCAACCTGATCGGCAGCCAGGAGACGAACGTTCATCTAGATGCCTGCCGGGGCGTGGTGCTGGGTGAGAACGTGATTTACAGCGGACATCGGCGCAATCTGCTGATCGAGCGCTCGCGCAACATCGTCGTTGGGCCCAATAGCTTTGATCACAATCCCGATTACGGCGAGAAGGAACTGACTACCGGCCTCCGCATCGCGGATAGCCGGGATGTGCAAATCAGCGGCTGCTCCATTCAGGATGCCCAAGCCGGCGAGAACACAGTGGCCGGTGCAATCCAGAGCGATAAGCTCGCTCTGCTCGAGATTCAAAACAGCCAGCGAATCAATGTCTCCAGCAGCCAGTTTTTTGAAGGCACGCCGCGGGGCATTTTGGTCGATACGTGCGACAATGTGGCAATCACCGGTTGCATGCTGCTCGATCATCGCAGCGAGCGAAAAACCAGAGCTCAAATCGAGTGGAAAGGCAACGGCCGCGGCAATCTGATCAGCGCTTGTCGCATTGGAGCAGCAGCGGACGATCCCGTGAGACTCTCACCGGAGTCCCAAGTAACGCTTTCCGGAAATATGGTTGACGAATAGTCGCATCAACTGTCGCTATTGCGTGTGAGCGCGGTTACAATCTCTTACGGATTGATCACGCCTGCGACGGTTCCCGCCTCGACGTCCCACCGACAATTCACCTGCCCTCGCTGGCGGGCGGACTCTGGTATCGCCTTCTCACGAAAGGCTACGCATGGACCGCTGTTCGAACTTCGTTCTGGCGCTGCTTGCCGTAACCGCATGCACTTGCGCCACCGCCGCTGAGCAGTCTGCGGCTGAAGTGGAGTTCTTCGAAAAGCAGATCCGTCCGCTGCTGGCAGCCCACTGCTACGACTGTCATAGCCAGGATAATGCGGAAAGCGGCTTGCGAGTCGATACGCTGCACAGCCTGCTGACTGGTGGCGAGCGGGGTCCGGCAGTGGTTCTGGGGAAGCCGGAGGAAAGCCTGCTGATTAGTGCGATCAACCATGGCGAAGTCCTGCAGATGCCGCCGAAGGCGAAGCTTTCGCCCAAGCAGATCGCTGATATGACTGATTGGGTAAAGCGCGGCGCCATCTGGCCAGGAGAATCGGCTGACGCGGTTCCGGCGAGTGCACCGCGGCAACAGGGCGCCGTCATCACCGACGCCGACCGCCGATTCTGGGCCTTCCAGCGTCCGCAATTACCTCCGCTGCCTGCAGTGCAGAACGAGGCGTGGATTCAGACGCCGATCGACCGCTTCATTCTGGCCGGCCTGGAAGCGAAGGGACTAAAGCCGGCTCCTCCTGCTGACAGACGAACTCTCATTCGGCGAATGACGTTCGATCTCACCGGCCTGCCACCAACGATTGACGAGATCGAGCAATTCGTTGCGGACGAATCTCCTCAGGCGGTGCAGAAACTGGTTGATCGGCTGCTGCAATCGCCTCACTATGGCCAGCGGTGGGGCCGCCACTGGCTCGACATCGCCCGTTACGCCGACTCGAACGGCATGGACGAGAATCTGGCGTTCGAGCACGCGCACCGCTACCGCGACTACGTCATCCGTGCCTTCAACGAGGACAAGCCGTATGACCGCTTTGTACTCGAACAGCTCGCGGGTGACTTGCTGCCGGCCTTTGATGGAGAAACTGACCATCAGCGACACGACCGGCTGATAGCCACCGGTTTTCTCTCGATCGGGCCCAAGATGCTCGCCGACGATGATCCGGTGAAGAAAGAGATGGACATCATTGACGAACAGGTCGATACGCTGGGCAAGGCGTTCCTAGGAATGACGCTCGGATGTGCCCGCTGTCACGATCACAAGTTCGATCCGCTCCCTGCAGCCGATTACTACGCGCTGGCCGGGATTCTCAAAAGCACCAGGACGATGGAGAACTTCAAAGTCGTTGCCGAGTGGCACGAACACTCACTCGAAAACGATCTGCAGCGTCAGCGGCGTGAAGCTCAAGAGAAGAAAATCGCAGACGTCGCTCGTCAGATTGAGGAGCGTAAGAAGCAGGACCCCGACTCGGAAGCGACGAAAACGGAGTTAGCCAGGCTCGAGGCAGAGAAAAAACAACTCGAGGCTCAGCGTACCCCACCGCTGCGAGCGATGGGGGTGAGCGACGGTAATATCCAAAATCTCCGAATTCACCTACGCGGCAGCCACACGACACTTGGCCCGGAAGTACCGCGCGGCTATCTGCAGGTGGTGTCGCTCAGCGAAACGCCGCCTCCAAGCGGTTCACAGAGCGGTCGATTGGAACTCGCACAATGGCTGACGCGTCCTGAGCATCCGCTCACAAGTCGCGTAATGGTGAATCGCCTCTGGCGGTGGCACCTCGGTGAGGGGATTGTGCCCACCGTCGACAATTTCGGTCGATTGGGCGAACCGCCAACGAATCAGCCACTGCTGGATTGGCTGGCGGTGCAGTTCATCGATTCAGGCTGGTCAGTGAAAGCGATGCACCGAGTCATCCTGCTCTCGAGCACCTATCAGATGAGCACACAGTACGATTCGGTCGCCGCAGGACAGGATCCGGAGAACAAGCTGCTGTGGCGATTCGAGCGTCGCCGCCTTAGTGCGGAAGAAGTGCGCGACGCCGTTTTGGCGGTCGGTGGTCGCCTTGATACGACAGCTGGTGGTTCGCTGCTCGCGTTTAAAAACCGCGAGTATGTGACGAACCGCCAGAAGATGCAGGAGAGCTACCAGAGCAATCGGCGGAGCGTGTATTTGCCTGTCTATCGCAGTGCCGTGTACGACGTGCTGCAGACTTTCGACTTTGCCGACCCAAGCACACTCGAAGGTAACCGACCGACGACCACCGTAACCCCTCAGGCTTTGTTCATGATGAACAGCTCGATCGTATCCGAGAGTGCCGCGGCGTTGGCGGAGCAGATCGTTCAACGAAAGGAGCCCGACGATGCCGCGAAGCTTCAGCATGCGTTCCGCGAGGTACTCGGGCGAAACCCAGTCGCTGGCGAGACGGAGAGTTTCCTTCGGACCTGGAGTGAACTCGTTACCGACTATAAGACGGCCGGCATCGCTGACGCCGAAGCGCAAAAGCGAGCCTGGACAAGCCTCTGCCGTGTGCTGATCGGCTCGTCAGAGTTCCTCTATGTCGAGTAGCCGTTTTTTAAAGTGCCAAAGGTCGATCGTCATTCCAAGGATGCTGCACCAATGAATCATCACTCGGCGACACAGCGACCGTCGATCTCGCGTCGTGAGATGCTCTGGCGGAGCGGGATTGGCTTTGGCGGTCTTGCCCTGTGTGGACTGCTCGCCGAAGAGCAGAGGTGCGCCGCCGCAGAGCCGGCAAATCCGCTCGCCGAGAAGCCGACCCACTTCGCACCCCGCGCGAGACGAGTGATCTTTCTGTTCATGCACGGCGGCCCTTCGCAGGTCGACACTTTCGATTACAAACCGCAGCTCGAAAAGGACCATGGCAAGGAATTGCCATTCGCCAAGCCGCGCGTGGTCTCCAGCAAAACGGGCGGACTGCTGAAGTCGCCCTGGAAGTTCAAGCAGTACGGCCAGAGCGGCATTCATGTCAGCGACTTGTTCCCACTGGTTGGCAGCTGTGCCGACGATATCTGCTTTATTAACAGCATGTGGTGTTCGAATTCGCGCCATGGGTCGGCGCTGCTCGAGCTCCACACAGGCAGCGATACTTTTGTGCGGCCGAGCATGGGTTCCTGGATCAACTACGGCCTTGGGACCGAAAACCAGGACTTGCCGGGCTTCATCACCATGTGTCCCACGCTGGGGCATGGTGGCGTGAACGCCTGGAGTTCAGCTTTCTTGCCTGCTGTGTATCAGGGAACGGCGATCGGGGCGGGCGGCGGCAAAGTGGCCGACGCCAAGATTCCCTTCATTGCCAACGCAGACACTCCGCTCGCTGCCCAGCGCCGGGAACTTGATCTCCTGAACCAGTTCAATCGCGATCGGCTGCAGCAAACCGGACCGGACAGTGCATTGGAAGCTCGTATTAATTCGTTCGAACTGGCGTTTCGCATGCAGGCGGCCGTGCCAGGAGTGCAGGACATTTTCAGCGAATCTCAGGAGACTCTGCGGCTGTATGGCATCGATCAACCGGGCACCGAAAACTTCGGCCGGCAATGCCTGATGGCCCGGCGGTTTGCCGAACGAGGTGTTCGCTTCGTCCAGGTGACGCATGGGTATTGGGACCAACATGGCGGGCTGGCGAAAGACCACGAGCGAATTGCCAGTGAGGTCGACCGGCCGATCGCCGGACTGCTCGCCGATCTAAAGCGACGAGGTCTCCTCGACGAAACCTTGGTAATCTGGGGAGGTGAGTTCGGCCGTACGCCTACTTCTGAAGGAAGTGACGGCCGAGACCATAATCCGCAGGGATACACCATGTGGCTCGCCGGCGGGGGTGTGAAGGGGGGAATTCGGTTTGGTGCAACCGATGACTACGGCTACTACGCGGTCGAGAACAAGGTGCACCTGCACGACCTGCATGCGACGATTCTGCACCTGCTTGGCCTGGATCACACCCGGCTGACCTATCAGTTCGCCGGGCGAAACTTTCGCTTGACCGACGTCCACGGCGAGGTGGTGCACGGCATTCTTAGCTGAACCCGCATCGGGACCGGTTGCCCGTCAGTGGCGGCTTTGTTCCCGCTGCTCATTTGCAATTTCGACAAATGGGTTAGCGCAGGAGCCTCCGATTTCGTAGAATGTGCACTCAATCTTCATAGCAGGTTCATCGGCGGTCGTGTAAAGCAGGGTTTCGTTCGTGTCGCCTAGAGACATTTCATCTGACGCACCAATTGCCGAGGAACCTCCCAGTCAGGAGCGCTTGCCGACACAACGGGCGGCTATCGAGCCGCTGGACCCGCAGCTCACCACGATTCAGCCGGGCGGCGGTTTCTGCATGCGAATCGAGCTCGCCTGGGGCCACGTTCGCCGCTTCTTTTTGAAGAAGCTCTTTCCAGGATATGTCACCCGGATGCAGCAGCTGCGTCGCGGGTCGACGAACTGTTGCCCCTGGGAAGTCCTCGATCCCCGGGACGTGAAGTTTCACCGAAATCAGCCTGGTTATTGGTGGGCTCAGCAAGACGATCCTTTTGCCTGGCGCAGTCACCTGCCGTTTGTCCGCGCTGGGTTGGCGGAGCTCTTCTTAATCACCGGCTCGTTCCTGGCATTGGCTGTGGTGGCTGGTTGGTTCTGGGTTTGGGCCAGCGTACCCTTCGTGGTGCTGGCCGTGCTGGTGATGTGGTTCTTCCGCAATCCACGGCGCATAGCACCGACTGAGCCGGGTCTCGTCATTTCGCCTGCCGACGGCCTCGTCGTTTCGTGTAATGAGCTGCCGAGCGATCCATTCATCGCTGGACCGGTCATGGAGATTGGCATTTTTCTGTCAGTCTTCGACGTTCATATCAACCGCACGCCAATCGCCGCCCGCGTCGTCGGGATGACGTATTTCCGCGGCAAGTTCCTCAACGCTTTGCTGCCTGCTTCTGCTCGTGAAAACGAGCGGCTTGCGGTGCGGTTGGAAGAAAACGAAGCACCCCACCGGCGTTATGTCGTCCGTCAGATCGCCGGGGCCATCGCCCGTCGAATCGTCTGCTGGGTGGCTCCAGGGGAAGATCTGGCGCGCGGGGCCGCTTTCGGCATGATCAAGTTTGGTTCGCGCACCGAAATTGTCATGCAGCTCGATCCGGATTTGGAAGTCGTCGTGAAGCCGGGCGACCGAGTCCGAGCGGGCGTCACCGTTTTGGCCCTTTACCGCAATTCAGGCACCTAGAGACCGCTTTTTCACTAGGCTGAATCGATTCAGCAGAAAGACAAAACATGAGACACCCAGCCGCCCGCTCGGTTCTCCAAAGCGCCCTGCGAATGCCCGTTCTGCCAACGCTGCTGACCTTGGGCAACGCTGTTTGTGGCCTCGGCAGTATCAGCTACGCGGCGAGCCATGTTCCGGCTGGCGCTGGGGAGCACTACCTGCTGATCGCGGGGCTGTTGATCTTCGGCGGCATGGTGTTCGACATGTTGGACGGCAGCGCTGCCCGGTGGACGAAGCAGTCCACCAAGTTCGGTGGCGAACTCGATAGCCTGTGCGACGCCATCACCTTTGGGGTGGCACCTGCATTCCTGATTTTAAAGATGGGTGACGTGTATCCGCCCCGCATCCTTTGGGCGATTGCCGCCCTGTACATGTCCTGCACGGTGCTTCGGCTGGCACGTTACAACGTGGAAACGGCCGCGGAAGACATGTACGGCTGGTTTAGCGGGCTTCCCTCGCCGGCCGCTGCGGCTACGATCGCCTCGTTTGCGATCGCCTTGCCGCCTGCAGCACCTTCCCAGGCTGGCGGCGCGTTGCAGATTGGCGATCTGGCCGTGCTCGACGTAATCCGGAACCTGGTTCCGCTGATTGGTCTCGTTGTTGCAGGACTAATGGTCTCGCGAATTCGGTATCCCCATATCGCGAAGCAAGTGCTCAAAGGCAAGCGGCAGTTCCGCCAAGTCGCTCAGATAGTTTTCGCCATTGCAGCCGTCGTAGCCTTGGGCGAACTGTCGGCCCCGCTTATACTTTGCGCTTTCGTGATCGGGGCTCCGATCAGCGCTACTTGGAAGAAGCTGGGTGCCCATCGGTCCAGCCGAAAGGCTGCCTGCCACACGGCACCTGAGTTGCCAGAGCGCCGCAGCGCCGTTGATCCGGAAAAAATAAAGCCATCCACGGGACGAAGAAAGTGGTGGGTGGTGCGCAATCGGCCGCCGCGCCGAAGCGCCTAAGCAAGGGAGCGTGACTCGGATGATCAAGGCAAGAGAACGACGGAAGATGAAAGCGCCCCATCGCAGCAAGATTTACCACAATCTTTCTCGGTTTTATGACGGTCTCTTTGCTCCGTTTTTTCAGGCCCGTGCTCAAGCGACGATTCGCAAGCTCCAGCTTCCACCGGGTGCAAAGGCGCTTGAGGTTGGCGTTGGCACTGGCCTGTCACTTGATGCCTATCCTGCCCATGCCGACGTGACGGGCATCGACCTGTCCGAAGGTATGCTCACGCACGCCAGAGCCAAGATTGCCCGCAAAGGCTGGGAACACATCCATCTGCAGCCGATGGATGCCCTAAACATGACCTTTGAGGACAACTCGTTCGACTATGTCTTCGCCTTCCACCTGGTGAGCGTAGTACCAGACTCGGCCCGGCTGATGAGGGAAATGGTTCGAGTCTGCAAGCCAGGCGGCAAGATCGTCGTGATCAATCACTTGCGGAGTGAACGCAAGTGGATTGCTTCGCTCGTCGACCTTCTTGGGCCCATCACGAACAGTCTTGGCTGGCATACGAAGTTAACGTTCCAAGACGTCGTCACGCCGGCCCCATTGGATGAGGTGGTTCGGTATAAAACCTCGCCCCAATCGCTGTTCACCGTGGTGATCGCTCGCAAGCCGACCAGCGGCATGAACTAGGTCCGTGGCTCAGCCTTCTATCGGTCGTTCGCCTGAAGCTGCGGTTTAGGGGGCGCCCAGTCGACGAGCAGGTCGTCGTCGCCGTCGTCATCCAGGATGTGCTTTTCTGCCTGTGCGCGGCCGAAGCACCAGAATAGGGCAGGGTGAACGAAGAAGTCGAGCAAGGTCGAACTGATCAGGCCGCCCAAGATTACCGTCGCCACTGGATAGAGTATCTCCTTCCCAGGTTCACCGGCGGCCAGAACCAGCGGAATGAGCGCAATGCCAGCCGTGAGCGCGGTCATGAGCATCGGTGCCAGCCGTTCTTTACCCGCTCGTTCAATCATCTCGGGCGTGAAGTGCTCCCCCTCGTATCGCACCAGGTGCAGGTAGTGGGCGATGAGCAGGATCCCATTTCGCGATGCGATCCCAGACAGGGAAATGAAACCGACAAGGCTCGCGACGGTTAGCGACTGACTGGTGACCACCAAGGCCCCTACCGCCCCAATGGCGGCCATCGGCAGGGCAGCCAGCACCTGTAAGACAAGATTCACTGAGCGGAACAGCGTATAGAGCGCCAGGAACATCGCGCTGAACGAGATCAGGCTTAGCAGCAAGATCGTCCGGGTGGCGCTACGCTGGCTCTCGAACTGGCCGCCGTACTCGATGAAATAGCCAGCGGGCAGTTTCTCCTGGATTGGCAAGAGTCGCTGTTGGATATCGGTGACCACACTGTTCAGGTCGCGGCCGACCGTGTTGCACTGAATGATGATCCGGCGGCGGACGTTTTCGCGATTGATAGTGTTCGGCCCCGAAGCATGTCTTAGATCTGCTACGTCCTCCAGCGGAACCTGCCCTCCATATGGAAGCTCGATCGCCAAACGCCGGAGCTTCGCCAGGTCCTTGCGAAATTCGTCCTCCAAGCGGACCACCAGATCAAATTTTCGCTCGCCAGCAACGATTTCCGATACGACGCGCCCATTCATGGCAGTTTCAATGAATTCGTTTACCTCGACGGTAGTCAGGCCGTAACGAGACAGTTGATTTCGATCCAAATCGATTTGCAGTTGCGGAATCTCGATCTGCTGTTCGACCATCAAGTCTGTCACACCCGGCACACCCTGCATGACTGCCTTCATCTCGTTCGCGGTGCGGCGAAGTACATCAAGATCGTCACCGTAGAGCTTGATGCCGATTTGGGCCTTCACTCCCGAGAGCATGTGCGAAATCAAGTGAGCAAGCGGTTGCTCCGCGGAAATAACCACTCCAGGAACCTGGCTCAGGTCTTCACGCAATTCAGCCAAGATCTCATCGCGGCTGCGGTGCGATTCAGGATCGAAGCTGATGATTATTTCGGATACGTTCACACCTTCGGCGTGCTCGTCCAGTTCGGCGCGACCGGTGCGGCGCCCAAACGCCTTCACGCCTTCGATCTTCTCGATCCGCTGATCGACCATGCGGGCGATCCGTTCCGATGTTTCAAGGCTGCTGCCAGGAGGCAAAAGTGCACTCACCAGTACACTTCCCTCATTGAACGGTGGGAGAAAATCACGGCCGAGCTGAGTGACGATGATCGCGCTCAATGCAACTGCGGCTGCAACCGAAGTCAGGATCGGCATCGGGTGGCGGACGCTAAACCGGATGACATAACCGGCCATCCATTTGAGAAATCGAAGCAGAAAGCCGTCACGCTCGTGCTCCATAAACTTTGCCTGCGGCAGCAGCCAATAGGAAAGAACGGGTGTGACCGTCAGAGACACCAGAAGCGAGGCGATGATCGAAACGATATAAGCAACGCCTAGCGGCGTGAATAATCGACCTTCCATGCCACCTAGCGCAAAAAGAGGCACAAACACCAGTACGACCAGAATCGTGCTGAAGACGATCGAATTGCGAACCTCGCTGCTCGCCTCATACACCACTCTTAGCGCGGACTTCGGGGCGGGTGAGTGGTTGTTCTCACGTAGCCGGCGAAAGATGTTCTCAACGTCAACGATCGCGTCATCGACCAACTCACCGATTGCCACCGCCAGGCCACCAAGGGTCATCGTATTGATCGACATGCCGAACCACTTGAAGACAAGGCCGGTCACGACGATCGATAGCGGAATCGCAGTGAGCGTGATGAAAGTCGTGCGAAAATTTAGCAGGAATAGAAACAGCACAATTACAACGAGGATGCCTCCATCGCGGAGCGCCTCGATGACATTCGCGATGCTGTGGTCAATGAAGACGCGCTGTTGGTAGACGTCGGTAACGATTTCAACATCATCTGGAAGCGATGAGGAAAGCTCGGCTAGGGCCCTTTCAATATTTTCCGTAAGAGCCCGGGTGTCGGCCCCCGGCTGCTTCGATACGACTAGCATCACGGCCGGATGGCCATTCACGGATGCTTCTCCGCGTTTCACTTGGGGAGCCTCGACGATCCTGGCGACTTGCCCAAGCAATACCGGTCGGTCCGGCGACTGTTTGACGACGACCTGATCTAACTCGGAGATTTGCTCGATTCGTCCGAGTGAACGAACCAGCAGTTCGTTGCCTCCTTCTTCGAGATAGCCGCCCGTCGCGTTCTCATTGCTTGCGGCGACTGCCTTTTCCACCTCTCCCAAGGTGACATCGAACCGGACAAGGCTCTCCGGGTTCACCAATATCTGGTACTGCTTGCGACCGCCGCCCATCGTGACGACCTGCGCTACACCGGGAATCGTCAACAGTCGCTGGCGAACGACCCAATCGGCGAGCGTGCGAACTTCGACCGGATTGGTTTTTCCTGTCTCGCTGTACATGCCGATCTGGATGATCTGACCCATGATCGACGACACCGGAGACAATTGCGGCTTGACCCCTTTGGGGAGCCGGTCCGCGGCGAGCGCAAGCTTCTCCGCGACAATCTGCCGATCAACATAGATGTCGGTGCCCCACGCAAACTCAACGTGAATGATCGATAGACCAACCCCTGAGGAACTGCGAACAGCCTCCACACCAGTCGCACCATTGAGAGACGACTCGATGGGGAATGTGATGAGGGTCTCCACTTCCTCAGGCGCAAGGCCATGCGCTTCAGTCATGATGGTGACGCGCGGCCGGTTGAGATCCGGAAAGACGTCGATCGGAAGGTGATAGAGCTCGTAGCTGCCGTAGCACAGCACAACGATCGCCAGCGCGATCGTCAGCATTCGATACCGCAGTGAGAACTTGATGATGGCGTTAAGCATCGATTTCCCTCTTTCGCCGCAGAGGCAGCGGTTGGCGGCTAGTGCGTGTGACCAGCGTGCGGGTCAATTCCGCCGCCTGCCTTGTTTTTGAGGGCGATCTGCAATTGCTGAGCGCCGTTAATCGCGACGGGAGTGCCTGGAAAGAGAGTACCGTCGTTCGCAATGACTACCGACGTGGTGTCGCGGTACTCAACGTGGACCGGCCGACGGTCGAAATGATCGCCGTTCGGGATGAATACGTAGTTTTCAACCCCATCTTGAGCGACTGCATCCAGCGGCAGGACAATCTTTTCCAGCCATGTTTCCACCGGCACCTGGATTTGGACCCGTTGTCCGGGGCGAAACCGCCAGGTGATGAACCGTTTGCCGTCCTGGTTGGTCGCATCCCTGTGTTTCTCGTTTGGAAGACTGACATAGAAATGCAGCGTGCGCGAGTCCGGGTCCACCTTCCCGGCAATGTAGAGCACGCTTAGGCCCTCCACGAGTTGCGGTTGCTCTCCGTCGATGTTCGTCCTTATCGTGATGGACCGATTTTCACGAGACGCCTCGGTTACAAGCGGCAGGTCGCTCTCAAACGCGTTGCCCTCAACGAACAGTTCTTCATGGTTGGCGAGCAGCGCGAGTGGCGCGCCAGTTTCCACGTTTTGCCCTTGGCTCACGAGGACTTCGCTCACCTGGTAAACCGCGTCATTCGAGGCGTCTTCGCTGGAGTGCGGTGCTCGAACGGTTAACTCAGATACGAGACGCCCGTTGTCCAGAATGCCGCGAACTTGCTCTTCTGAAAGTCCGTGCAGCCGCAGTGCTTGTTGCTGTGACTTTTGATTCGCCTCTAGCTTTTGTCGTTCGTACTGTCGTTCCAGTAGGCTCTTTCTAGGGATAGCGCCATCGGCCGTTACCGCTTCCAAGCGGCGGATCTCTTTGTCGATGACTCGCAACTCTTCCGCGGTCTTCAGCAATTCGGCCTGCGCTTGAACCAGCTCCTCATGGGTTAGCCGAATATCGAACAACGGCTCTCCTGGAGCCACTGCCGCACCTTGAGTTGTGTGAATTCGGATCACGACGCCAGTCAGCGGAGCCGTCGCTTGGATGATCGACTGCCCTGGTTTTTCGACGATAATGCCTGGGATGCTGACCGTTTTGCTGAAGTCAGACAGCTTCACTTTGCCAAGTTCGAGGCCGATGTTGCGTCGGCCCTGCTCACTTAGTTCAATCGAGTTCGTTTCGTCGTGTCCGGCATGCCCGTGATCGTGCTCGGAATGATCGACTTCGCCGGCGTGTTCGTCAGATGAATCCGCTTCTGTTGCGTTGCCGAGAAGCCACGCTCGTACGGGCGGCATCCAGAACGATTGGAGGGCGGCGGCAGCAATTAGTCCTATTCCCACTACTAGGGCGTAGATCCAACGGAGAGAACGCCTCCACGAAAGTTGCCGACCTTGTAATGCCTGAGACACAAGTAACTCCTTAAGCCAAGCTGCGCAAGTTTCAAGCAGAGCAGATTTGCTGTCCGCAGCGCAAGAGGCGCCAGATCAAGGCCGGACCGACAGCGGGCTCAGTTGCGCAAGACGCAATAGAGAACCGGTCGAGAGCAGAGAGGCAAAAGGTCGTCGCCGGAAGAAAATACTTGCCCGACCTTATGTGGGCAGCTGTCGTCGGTCGCGGCTGGGACTACCATCCAGAAAATCGCAGCCACGTCTTCGAACTCGAGGGACGAGAATTTCGAGACACCGAAGTCGCATTGGTTTTCGTCGCAAGGCTGACTATCACTATCCGATGGCGGCTCTTGTGACTCAGAACAATGCGCCGACTCGTGTTCTGATGCCTCATGACCAGCCGCGTCAGCGGCGTGTGCATGATGCGCATGGCAGCCCAACAGCACGTGCAAAAGCACGGAAACCATCGTCAGGCTGGAGATTAGTGCGCGCATCCAGAGCATTCCTGACCGCAATTCTTGCAATGAGCAAGAACTTGGTCAACGGCGGAATTGTCAAATGGACCGAGAATGAGTGTTTTAGTGGCCGGTTAGCGTGAGTTTAGGCTGTCCGACAGTAAAAAACCTTCCAATTGGGCTGCGGTGATGCGAAGTTCACCGGCAGCTTGCAAGTAGCTGAGCCTGGTCTGGGCGAGCGTCCGCTGAGCGGTCAACAAGCTTACAAACCCTGTCTCTCCCGCTTCATAGCTCTTTCTCGTGAGCTCGTACGATTCGCTCGCGGCTGGCAGGATGATCTCGCGGTAGCGGCGGACCTGGTTGCTGGCGTTGGAGTAGCGCTCAAAGATTGGGCCCATTCGATTCTGCAATTCGAGCTCTATCTGCTCAACCGCTCGCTCCGAGGCGACAACTTCGCCTTGGGCCTCGACGATGCCCCCCTGGTTTTTATTCCAGAGCGGCAGCGGAACTCCGACCACCACATTCGCGTCGGGCTTGCCGCCAATTCCGTTATCGATGACGTTGATCATCCCTTGCAGGGTGACGTTGGGAACACTCTCCGCCTTCGCCCGCTCAAGAGCCCAGCGTGATCGCTCAACGTCTGCAATCGCGGCGCCTACTTCCGGGCTGCCAGCCAGGAGTCGCTGCAGCGTGCTGTTGAAATCGAGCAAGGGGAGGTCGTCGACCGGACTGCCTGCCAGAGTGTGCAACGGCAAAGACGGCTGCCCCGCCACCGTGATCAGCGACTGCCACGCCGCCGCCCGACGATTTCGAGCGTTAATCGCGTTGATGCGGGAATTCTCAATCTCGATATTGGCCTGGAGGACATCGGTCCGAGCCACCTCCTGGGCTTTGAATAGCGCTTCGGCAATGTTCACGCTTTGCTCAGCAATGCGAAGCAATTCCAGAGTAACTCGCTCTTGCTCTTGGGCAACGAGTACCGAGAAGTAAGCGACTCGAACATCAGTGAGCACTCGCTGCTGCTGTGCGGCCAACTCTCGCTCTGCTCGAGCGACCTCCTGGGCGGCGACCTGACGGTTGAGACGCAGCTTGTCCCCGCGGACGAACTCCTGTTCCGCGTAGATCCCGTGCTGTTCTGCGAGACCACCGCTACCCAGTTGCTGACCCTCGTAACCGACGGTCGGATTCGGCTTGAGACCGACCTGCACCCAGTTTCCACGTGCTGCTTGAACCAGCGCAGCGGCACGTGCCAGAGAGGGATTGGAACTGAGTGCCATGCCCTCAAAATCGTGCAACGTCAGTGCATGCTCGAGACGTGCCTGATGTTCCTGATGGGGCGTCGGCAACGGCTCCGCTGCAGCCGTCCGCGGAACTTCCAGATAACGAACGCCGACTGCGACCGGATTTGCCCCCCGGGACTCTGCTACCGCAGATTGCTTGATGTGAACTTCCGTGTTCGGCGGCGAGTGCGTAGTTCGGAGCTCGGGTATTGGCCGAAGCGGCCCGGGCTCTAATCGAATCGGGTTGTCCTGAGCGCCCAGGCGGGCCGCCGAGATTGTGCAGCAAATCGCGATTGCCACCAGACAAGATCTCACGGCAGTCTCCTCGCGCCCCTTTGCTTCCTTCATTCATTCTTTTTCGGATAACCGACACCCTCACGATTTTCGTCAGTTATGGCTCTTTGGGAGTTTTCATTAGGTTTGTGTGCGTCGACGTTGCCTGATCGGAATAAGCGGCTCTCTTAATTGATGGCAAGGTGCTTTTGGCGTCCCAAAATACTGGTTTTGATCAGCAAAAAAACTGCGTCGGTCAGTCCGCCTGTGCCGAATCTCAGCGATAGGAACAATCGCTATGAATGCACCGCTGAATCGACTCGCCCCAGTTGTGCTGATTCTGTGCAACTGTATCTCCGTGTCTGTTGCTGGCCAGGAATCTTATGAAGGGCAGTACCCGGCCGAATCCACCACCCTCTTTATGTGGACTTCGGCCGCTGAGCCAATCGGAGGGCCGCCGGGCTGGGACGAACCGCTAGCCAGCGATCGGCCTGATTTTACGGAGGCTTCATGCACGGTCGGCCGGGGCGTTTGCCAGCTGGAGATGGGCTATACCTACTTCAACGATTCCCAGGGCATCGATCAGTTCAACGCCCATTCGTTTCCGGAGACATTACTGCGCGCGGGCGCACTTGCTGAATGGTTGGAATTCCGGGTCGGTTGGAACTACGCGCACGAGCGGCTGAATTCCGGCGGTCTGATCGACACCGCAAGTGGCTCGGAAGACCTGTACTTGGGACTCAAACTAGGGCTGACACTGCAGCAGGGTATCTTGCCCGAAATGGCACTGATGCCGCAAATGACCGTGCCGCTCGGAGGCCCGTTCAGCACCGATCGCGTACTGCCCGGAGTGAATTGGCTCTATGGGTGGGAAATTAACGATTTCCTCACCACTGCCGGCAGTACCCAAGCGAACCTCTCGCTCGACCCGATTACTGGTGACGAGTATGTGGAATTCGCCCAATCGTGGACGATCGGTTATTCGCTCACGGAGAAAATCGGTGCCTATACCGAATGGTTCGTTCTTTCACCGGCCGGTGCCGACTTCGTCGCCACTGAGCACTATCTGGACGGCGGATTCACTTACAGCCTTACGAACGACATCCAGTTCGACATTCGCGTTGGCAAAGGGGTAAGTGCCGGAGCGATCGATTATTTTGCCGGCACCGGCCTGGTGGTTCGCTTCTAACCGCCACACGTTGCGGAACTGTTCAAGTCACGCTTTGGCAAAGTTGAGCAGCTAAGCGTAGATCCTCTTTTTGCCGCCCGACAGTGCTTCCAAGCAGCGCTAGATCGAATCGCGCCGTTGCTGCACATTTCCAACTGAACGGGTCCATCTTTGCTCGTGCGGCTATCGCCTTCCATTCAGGCACCTCTTTGCTTGTGATTTGATCGCCGACGACTGATAATCTGCTGAGTCTGTCAGCGTATCCAACTGCACTAGCGAAGAGAATCATTGATGCGAAGCCGCCCGTTAACCTCTCGTCGTACCTTCCTGAAAGCCACGGCCGCATCCGCCGCAGTGATCGGCTTCCCGACCATTATTCCGGCTTCGGCGATCGGGCGGGATGGCAAGCCTTCGCCCAGCAACCGCATTACGTTAGGAGTGATCGGAACGGGCAATCAGGGTTTTAACGACATTCGCAGCTTCCTGCCCGACGATCGCGTGCAAATCGTCGCCGTCTGCGATGTGAATAAGGAAAGCCTTGGATATTGGGATGGAAAGCTAGGCGGACGCGAGCCTGCAAAGCGCCTTGTGGAAGAGCACTACGCCAAGAATAAGCCGTCAGGAACGTACTCCGGCTGTCAGGCTTACGGCGATTTCCGAGAGGTTATTGATCGCAAAGACATCGACGCCGTCGAAATCTGCACACCAGATCACTGGCATGCGATACCCGTCATCGCCGCCGCGCGTGCGGGGAAAGACATCTACTGCCAGAAGCCACTTTCCTTAACCATCGCCGAAGGCCGCGCGATGAGCGACGCCGTAAAGAAGGCTGACGTAGTCTTTCAGACCGGCAGTCAGCAGCGCTCCGACTCAAACTTCCGCCGCGCGTGCGAGCTGGTGCGAAATGGCCGAATTGGAAAACTGCACACGGTGCGGGTGGGCCTTCCTGGTGGACGCCCGGACTTTGCCAAGACGGGCAATCGGAAGATGCCAGAGGCGGTCCCTGAAGGATTCGACTATGACATGTGGCTAGGTCCAGCACCTGAAGCTGAGTACGCCCCGGCTCGCTGCCACGTGAACTTCCGCTGGATCTATGACTATTCCGGCGGCATGGTCACCGATTGGGGTGGACACCACCCCGACTGTGCACAATGGGGAATGGGCACCGACGAAACAGGGCCAATTGAAATCCGGTCGGCCAAGGCTGAATTTCCGCCGGATCCACTCTGGAACACGGCGACCGAGTTCTACTTTGAGGCGGTCTACGAGAGTGGCGTGAAGATGATCGTCTCAAGCAAGGAACGAGGCGGAGTTACCTGGGAAGGGAGTGAAGGCTCCGTCTGGGCCAACCGCGGCAGTCACGACGCAAATCCGAAGTCGATTCTCGACAGCCAAATCGGTGAGAACGAGATCCACCTCTATAAGAGTGACAATCACTTCCGCAATTTCATTGACTGCGTCATTTCGCGCGAGCCCTGCGTCGCCCCGGTCGAGACGGCCCATCGTTCGATCACCATCTGCCACCTTGGGAACATCGCAATGCGGTTAGGCCGCGAGAAGCTGCGTTGGGACCCAAAAACCGAGCAGATCCTCGACGATTCTGAAGCTAGTAAGATGCTGACACGAGAATACCGTGGGCCATGGACGCTCGGCTGAAATCGCTATCGACCCCTCATGATGGCGATACACGTTGCATCACCGCCGCGAAGGTTCATACTCAGACCGAGTAATTCGTCCGAGCTTTCCTGGCGGCTAACGAACGTGATTGATCAGTTCTACGCCCGAATTCTGTCGCTCACGGTGGCGGTCGCGGCCATGGGACCGCTCTGTCGCGCTCAGGAGCCGGCGGCTCCGCAGCGGCCGGTGACGGATCATCCGGCTGAGAAGGGTGAGGTCCGGAGCCTGGTCGAAAGATACTGCGTCGATTGTCATAGCGGCCCTGGTCGGCAGGGCAACTTGGCCATCGACCGTATGCTCGTTGACGACGCCAATCTTTCAAACGCCGATTGGGAACGGGTCGCTCGCAAGCTTGCGACGCGGCAGATGCCACCGCTCGACTCGCAGCGGCCCACAGAGCGTGAATATCAAATCGCCGTTTCCGCGCTGGAAAAGACGCTGGATTCCATCGCAGCCGAATCGCCGAATCCAGGGCGTACCGAAACGCTCCGCCGCCTTAATCGCACCGAGTACGGAAATGTTATTCGCGATCTGCTGGGCTTGAATATCGACACAGCGTCGCTCCTCCCACCTGATGAGCGGAGCCATGGCTTCGATACGGTCACCGTCGTCGATTTGTCACCAACCCTCCTGAACCGGTATCTCTCCGCGGCTGAAAAGATCAGTCGGCTGGCGGTGGGACGCGTGCCAGAGTCAGTTCGAGGAGAGACATTTCGCATTCGACCAGACGTGACTCAGGACGTTCACATCCGCGGCCTGCCGATCGGCACTCGTGGCGGAGGCGTGTTCCGCCACTACTTTCCGGTCGACGGAGAGTATGAAATTCAGGTCCGCCTGATGCGCGACCGGAACGAGGAGATCGAGGGTCTTCGTGAAGCACATGAACTGGAAGTGCTGCTCGACCGAGTGCGGCTTGCGTTGTTCAGTGTTAAGCCGCCTTCCAAGGGAAGTGGGCATCAGACTCTCGACGCCAATTTCAATTGTCGCGTGAAAGCAAAAGCTGGTGACCATGCCGTAGCCGCTACGTTTTTGAAGAAGCCATCGTCACTCCTGGAAACGACTCGTCAGCCCCTAAACGTTCACTTCAACTACTACCGCCACCCTCGGATTGGACCCGCGGTCTACGAAATATCCGTCATTGGTCCTTTCGAGAGTACCGAAGCGGGCGAGACAGAAAGCCGACAGCGGATCTTCATCGAACGGCCTTCGGGCCAGGATACCGAAGAAGCGGTAGCGCGGAAGATTGTTGCGAATCTTGCGCGCAAAGCCTACCGCCGACCACTCACGGAAGTGGACTTAAAACCGCTGCTCAAGGCATTTCAAGAAGGTCGCGTCTCGGGCGATTTCGAAGCGGGCATCGAATCGGCTTTGAGTACGATCCTCGTCAATCCAAATTTCCTGTTTCGGATTGAAGGCGATCCGTCTGAGGTGCCGCCGGGATCTGTCTACTCGATTAGCGATGTGCAACTGGCTTCGCGTTTGTCATTTTTGCTGTGGAGCAGTGCACCAGACGAAGAATTGCTCGCTCTGGCCGAGCAAGGCACGCTTCGCCGACCGGAAGTTCTCGAGAGTCAGGTCCTACGTATGTTGGCCGATCAGCGTTCGCAGTCGCTGATCACGAGTTTCGCCGCACAGTGGTTGCATTTGAGCAACATCGATGCAGTGAACCCTGACATGCGACTTTATCCGGATTTTGATGACAATCTCCGCCAATCCCTCCGTCGGGAAACGGAGTTGCTTCTGGAAGAAATCATTCGCAAAGACCGCAGCGTTTTGGAACTCCTCAAGGCGGAGCATACGTTTTTAGATGAGCGCCTGGCGAAGCACTATGGCGTACCGCATATTTATGGCAGTCGCTTCCGACGGGTGGAGTTGCGTGAATCCAGCGACCGGGGCGGCCTGCTTCGGCACGGTAGCATCCTTACGCTGACCTCGTACGCCACTCGAACTTCGCCAGTCATTCGTGGGCACTGGGTATTGCAAAATCTGATCGGCTCACCGCCGCCGCCACCCCCGCCAGATATTCCGGCGCTTGACGAAAACATCGTCTCTGGTTCGCTAACCGTTCGCGAGCGACTGAAGCAGCACAGTACCGACGCGAGCTGCGCCGTATGCCACCAACAAATGGACTCGATCGGGTTCTCCTTGGAAGAATTCGACGCTGTTGGCCGCTTTCGAAAAAAGAGCGACGGACGGGCGATCGATGCGCGGGGTGGCTTCGTCGACGGCGCGGAGTTCGACGGAGTAACTGGCCTCGAACAAGCGCTGCTGAATCGTCCTGAACTATTCGTGCGCACCCTGGTTGAGAAGCTGATGGTCTTCGGCCTGGGCCGGGGCGTTGAGTCCTACGATGCCCCTGCTGTCCGGAAGATTGTCCGGGATGCTCGCGAAGATAACTACCGTTTCTCTCGACTCATCATCGGCTTGGTCAAGAGTCCGCCGTTTCAAATGAGGAAAGCGCCATGATGTTTGTCAAACGTGCTCTGCCGCGGCGGACCTTCCTAAGAGGCGTAGGAACTGCGATCGCTTTGCCACTGCTCGATGCCATGGTTCCTGCGCTGACGGCGGAAGCCAGAACGCCAGCGAATCCAGCAAAGTTGCGGCGCCTCGGTTTTGTTTACATGCCGATGGGATGCGATGTTACTCGGTGGACGCCACTGGGCGGCGAAAACCTGACCGAGCTTTCTCCGACGCTCACACCACTGGCCCCGGTGAAAGAGAAAGTCGCCATCGTGTCCGGCATGGAGCTGCGCAACGCTTATCCAGGAACCCACGCGACCTCCAATGCGTCATTCTTGAGCGCGGCGAAGGCCAAGCGAACTGAGAGTACGGACTACCATCTGGGTACTACCGTCGATCAGGTAGCAGCTAGGCAGATTGGGCGGGACACGCAATTGCCCTCGCTGGAACTCTCTATGGATCTGCTATCCGTCGTAGGCCAGTGCGATAACGGATATGCCTGCGTCTACCAGAACAACCTTTCCTGGTCGTCGCCTAACACACCGCTCCCTTCCGAAGCCCATCCGCGGATTGTTTTCGAAACTTTGTTCGGCGAGCAGGCGTCCGGAGATCGAGCGGCTGCACTCAAGAAACGCGCAAGTTTGCTTGATTCTATCAACGAGGAGCTTGTTCGCTTGCAGAGGACTTTGGGAGCCGCTGACCGAAATCGAGTCGACCAGTATCTGGAGTCGGTTCGCGATGTGGAAAGGCGAATTCAACAGGCAGAATCCGCGGCTGATGAGAATCCGCTGCCCGACGGCGATCGCCCCACCGGAGTGCCGTCCTCGTATTCAGAGCACGCCTGTTTGATGTTCGACTTGCAGTTGTTGGCACTGCAAGGCGACATCACCCGCGTGATCACTTTCCAACTCGCACGGGAGACGAGCAATCGAAGTTACACCGAGATTGGAATCTCGGAGCCGCACCACCCCCTAACGCACCACGGCAATGATCCCAGCAAGATCGAGAAGGTAGCAAAGATCAATCGCTTCCACGTTTCGCTGTTCGCGGAGTTTCTCGAAAAACTTGACGGAACTCCCGAAGGGCAGGGCTCGCTGCTGGATCACGTGCTCTATCTCTATGGAAGTGGCATGGGCAACCCAAACGTGCACGACCACGTCAATTTGCCGATCATCGTTGCCGGCGGAGCCGCCGGGAGAATGCGGGGAGGCCGACACATCCAGCACAAAGAGCCAACTCCGCTGGCAAACTTGCACCTGACGCTGCTCGATAAGGTCGGCGTGCAACTCGATTCGTTCGCCGACAGCAATGGAAAGGTGGACGAGCTTTTTCATCCGCTATCGATGTAAGGCTGTACCAAGGAACGTTCATGACTGCTCTGCGATTGACAATCTTTTCCTTAGCGGGCGTCTGCTTATGTTCCGTATCGGCAGTAGCTTGTGAGGCTCAAGTGGCCGACGCAGCCGAGCGGAACGATTCTGCGCGGGTGGGAGAACTTTTGCAGCAAGGGCTGTCCGTCCATGTGGCCCAAGCCGACGGAATGACGGCGCTACATTGGGCGGCCTATCACGAGAACGCTGCCCTAGCCGCGCAACTCACCAAAGCAGGTGCTGATGTCAAATCCGTGAATCGCTATGGCGTCTCGTCGTTGTCGCTTGCTTGCCTGAATGGTGATGTCGAGCTGGTCCGGTTGTTGCTTAAAACCGGGTCCGATGCAAACACCTCGCTGCCGGGCGGTGAGACGGTGCTTATGACGGCTGCACGCACCGGCCGAGTTGACGTTGTCGACGAATTGCTTGCCCGAAAGGCAGAAGTGAACACCCGCGAGCACAAAGGCCAGACGGCTTTGATGTGGGCTGCAGCGGAAGGACATGTAGAAGTCGTGGATGCTCTGCTGAAGGCAGGCGCCGAGTTCCGCAAGCCGCTTCCCTCGGGCTTCACGCCGCTACTGTTTGCCGTTCGTCAGGGACATTCGAAAGTCGTGGCTCGCTTGCTAGAAGCCGGGGAGGAAGTCAACGAACCCATGCGTCCAAGTCGAGGTGGCAAGTCGATCACCCCACTGGTGCTGGCCGTTGAAAATGGCCACTTTGAGCTTGCGGTTGAACTGCTCAAGGCTGGAGCGGATCCAAACGATCAGTCGGCCGGCTATGCCGCGCTCCACGCGCTCACCTGGGTACGAAAACCAATTCGCGGCGACGGCGATCCCCCTCCGGCAGGTTCAGGTGATCTGAGCAGTTTGGACTTCGTGCGGTTCATGGTCCGGCAGGGCGCCGATCTCAACATCCGATTGAAAAAAGGAGAGTCGGGCCGCGGCCGCTTCACGACGACAGGTTCAACTCCCTTCCTGCTGGCGGCCCGGGCCTGCGATGTGCCGCTCATGCAGGTCCTTGCCGAGCTCAAAGCCGACATCACGCTCGCCAACGCCGATAACAGCTCTCCGCTGCTCGCTGCCACTGGTGTGGGCGCGCTAGGAGATGGCGACGAAGCGGCAGGGACTGAGGAAGAGGCGATCGAAGCGGTGAAACTGCTGCTCGACCTGGGGGCGGATCTCAATTCTGTGGATAACAACGGCGAGACCGCTATGCATGGGGCCGCCTATCAAAGCCGACACCGACTTGTTGAGCTGCTCTCACAGCGCGGAGCGGACCCGGCAGTTTGGAATCGCAAGAATAAGTGGAACTGGACGCCGCTAATGATCGCTGACGGGCACCGACCAGGCAACTTTCGTCCGGATCCGAATACGATCGATGCAATCAAACTGGCTATGAAGGCGGCAGACAGGTAGGCCAATTGAACGAGCCGGGCCAATCGCTGCGCGCTCGACTTCACGACACCCGGCTACGCAAGGATGTCCTTCACGACTCGCCCATGCACATCGGTCAGGCGGTAGTCGCGCCCGCCGTGGCGGAAGGTAAGTTTCTCGTGGTCGAGTCCGAGCAGATGCAGCATGGTCGCGTGCAGGTCGTGGATGTGCACCTTATTCTCCACGGCTTCATAGCCGTGTTCGTCTGTTGCACCGTAGGAGATGCCGGACTTGACACCGCCGCCCGCCAGAAAAATGGAGAACCCCTTACTGTTGTGGCCCCGTCCATTTTCGGTTGGATCCTCTGGCGTGCGGCCAAATTCACCTGCCCAAACGATAAGCGTGTCCTGCAGCAAGCCCCTTTGCTCTAGATCCGTTAACAGTCCCGCGATCGGCTGATCGATCTCCTTGGATCGAGCGGGCATTCCAGTTGACAGGAATCCATGATGGTCCCAATCGGTATGCGTGAGTTCGATGAAACGCACTCCGGCTTCCGCAAAGCGCCGTGCGAGCAGACATTGCCGGCCAAAGTTGTCGGTCACACCTTGGTCGATGCCGTACAGAGCGAGCGTCTCTTTGCTTTCGCCGCTGATGTCCATCACTTTTGGCAGTTCGCCCTGCATTCGAAACGCTAGTTCAAACGATTCGATCATTCCGTCGACTCGGCTGTCTCGAACAAGCTGCTGCGCTAGTTCGCGATTCATCGCTTGCAGCAAGTCGAGTTGACGCCGCTGCTGCTCAGTCGACAGGGCCGCATTCGAAAGATTGCCAATTGCAGCCGACTTAATCGGCTTGTCGGCTTCGCCAATCGTCGTCGCCGAGTAGATGGCGGGCAAGAACGAACTTTGGTAGTAGCGCAGTCCGCCTAGCGCCGTCAACGGACTTAGCGAGATGAAGCCCGGCAAATTCTGGTTCTCGGTGCCCAAGCCGTATACGGCCCACGAACCCATCGACGGTCGTTGGAATTGGAAGGTGCCCGTATGCAGTTGCTCGAGGGCCTGCGGATGGTTCTCGTTGTCGGTGTGCATGCTCCGTACGATGCACAGTTTATCGGCCTGCTGGGCAAGATTGGGCAGCAGTTCGGAGATCCACTGACCAGATGTACCATGCTGGCCGAACTTCCAACGCGAGCCGAGTAATTTTGAACCGGGATTCAGCTTTCCTGGTTTGCCGTGATCGACAGCGAGCTTTGGCTTGTGGTCGAATAGTTCCATGTGCGATGGCCCGCCACGCATGCACAGGAAAATCACTCGTTTGGCGCGCTGGCCGAAATGCGATTGCTTCGGGGCCAGGACATTTTCAGCCGCGGCCTGTTCGGTGCAAAGTCCCGCAAAAGCCACGTAGCCAAAGCCGGCTGACACGGATTGCAACAATTGGCGACGAGTAAGCATTGTAGATTTGGCTCGTTAGCGCAAGGTTCTGAATTCCGCACTGCCGAAGACGATTTGACAGACCCGCGTCCAGGCTGCCGATCGGGCCAGCATGGGATCGCCGGATGCAGGCTCGTCGATGTATTTCAGGAATTGAGCGATCTCTGTTTCGGTCGGCGGCCGACTGTATGCAGCTTCAAACAAAGCAACTAAGCGCCCCCGATCGTCGAGATCGGAGCGGGAAAGCAATCTAGCGGCCGTGCTTTCCGAGGTTGTCAGGATCCATGCGCTGTTCAGAAAGAAGAGCGCCTGCGACGGAACGATGCTCTCCGTGCGCTCCCCGACAACTCGGCTCGGATCGGCGAAGTCGAACAGAGTGAACATCTCCGGTAACACACCGCGTAAAACCGGCAGATACACCGTGCGATGCGGCAGATCGAGATCGGCGGGTTTGACAAAGGCATCGTGAGACGCCCAAGTATGTTCCTTGTATGGATTGAAGCGATTGAGGAATGGTTCGGGCGGCGCCAGGTTCAGCCGTCCGGCGACGGAAAGTACGGCGTCGCGGAACGGCTCGACTTCGAGTCGCTTGGGCCCCGACCGCCAAAGAAGCACGTTGTCGGGATCCTTCTCGAAGTGACTTGCGGAAAATTGGCTCGACTGGCGGTAAGTGCGGCTAGTGACGATGAGCCGAATTTGCCTTTTTGTCGACCAGCCCTCCTGCATAAATCGACCAGCCAAATAGTCGAGCAACTCGGGATGCGATGGTGCTGCTCCCGTGGTACCAAAATCGTCTACGGTGCTCACGATGCCGCGGCCGAACAAGTGAACCCAGATGCGATTCGCGGCGACGCGCGGAGTCAATGGGTTCTGATTGCTAGCCAGCCATTCAGCCAATTGGCGACGGCCGCTTTCATTGGGAGAAGTCTGCGGCACATCCGGAACCGGGATAAGCTCTAGTACACCCCTCGGAGCAATCGCTCCCAGGTTGGTTGTTTCGCCGCGAATGTGTATCTGACAGTCAACCGGCTGCTGGGCATCGCCCAGAGCCATTACCCACTGAGGTTGCGGTGGCGGACCAGCGACCTTCGCTGCGAGTGAATCAGCGAGCGCCTTAATCTTCTTGTCCCAATCGAGGATTTCCGCGTCCATCCGAGCGATGTCGGCTTCGAGCGCAGACTTGTCGGAATCGGGTTTCGCGAGTTGATTCTTCAGGTCAGCGACTTTCCGAACAACCCGGTACCGGTCGACTCTCGCTTGCGTGAAGTCTAGATGGGCTTGTTCGAGTTCTTTGACGTGGGTTGTTGCCGCTGGCAACAGTTCGTCTGCCTCTGGACCGATCGCACGATAATGCTTGTGTGGACTATCTTTTGTGCCCCAGCGTGCCGGACCATAGAAAGGCTCGCTGCTCGCAAAGATTCCGGCGAGGGCATAGTAGTCGCGCGTGGGGATTGGATCGAACTTGTGGTCGTGGCACCGCGCACAGCTAACCGAAAGGCCGAGAAACGCTCGAGTGGTCACTTCGATCTGGTCATCAATCAAGTCCATTCGATACAGTGCGCGATTCGTCTCCTCAATATTCTTGGGCGACATTGCCAACATGCCAGTTGCAGTGATCGCCGCATCGCGCTCGGCTTCAGGCTGCAGGGGAAGTAGATCGCCAGCGACTTGCTCGCGGACAAATCGATCGAACGGCTTATCGCTGTTCAGTGCATCGATCACATATTGCCTGTACCGCCAGGCATGATGCCAAACGATGTTTTGATCGCGGCCGTTTGACTCCGCGTAGCGAACTACATCAAGCCAGTGCCGTCCCCAGCGCTCCCCGAAGTGCGGCGAGGAAAGCAATTTGTCCACCAGTTCACTCACCGCCGAGTCGCGATCGTTCTCCGCCGCCGCGAGAAAAGTGCTTACTTCCTCCGGCTGAGGCGGCAGACCGATCAGGTCGAAGTAAAGCCGACGAACCAGCACGCGATCGTCGCAGTCAGGAGACGGTGGCAGTTTTTCGGCTTCGAGCTTGGCGAGCACGAAGCGGTCGACCTCATTATTCGGCCAGCCGGTGCGGGCAATCTCAGGGGGCGTTTGCTGAGCCACGGGCCGGAAGGACCAGAACTGACGTGCTGCCTCGAAATCGATCTCTCGACGTCCAGGAACGGCCTTTCCGTCGCGCGGATCGAAGGCTCCGTCCTTGATCCATTTCTCGAAGTCAGCGATCACTGCCGCTGAAAGCTTGCCTGCGGGCGGCATCTCAAGTTGCTCGTACTTGAGTGCAGACAATAGACCGCTTTCGTCCGGCTTGCCGGGCACAATTGCAGCGCCGCTGTCCCCGCCGGCCAAAAGGCCGTCGCGCGTGTCGAGTTGCAAGCCTCCTTTAAGTTCGCCGGCTTTGACCGCGTCGGCGGAATGGCATTCGTAGCAGTGCGCTACGAGCACCGGTCGAATTCTCTTTTCGAAGAACTCGGCGCGCGCGGCCTGATCGTCCGCCGTTGCCGCGCGAGCGAGAAGTAGACAGCTCACTAGCGCCGCGCCGAAATGCCTCATCGTTCCTCCTATATGGCCCGCGCATTAAGATAGTTGATCAGAATCGCATAAACAACCGCCGATGCTCCTGTCAGAAGCTCCAAACGAGCAATCGAGTTGAACCTCGGGTGCTGGTCCCTGAAAACAAATGACTATGAAGGGACGTTTTGTCGAAGGTCCTTGACCTCCTGCGAGCCGTCGACTTTCGTCCTATGGCGCAGCTCGCTCTTAGCGAAGCAGAGGACAGAGGCCTGTCTCTCGAAGAGCGGACATACTACTTGCCAATGTCATGGGCCGCACAAGGCGCCAATGCGTTCCGACCATTCAGGAATCTTGCTTGAAGCCGGATGCGATGAAGCCGCTCATACGAACGGCTTCCGAGTACAGCCGACAAATTCGTATTCAATGACGGGCGGCCGCGCAGCCTATCGTCACTCTTCCGCTCGCTGTGCGGAAGACGCGGAGTGAGCAAATCAGAGGTGCTGGAATGGCTGGGCGACAGCAAGAGCCTGATGGTCAAACATCAAAGGCTGAGAGAGAACGAGTGGGCGGAGAGGTGACAAAGTAGAGGGGGAGCAGCAACGCTCGTCGGCCACTATCCGATGTGATCGGAGGTCGTCCTCTCGCTTCTTGCAGACTTCTGTACGACGGGCTGTGAAAAACAAGAGGCTCTTCAAAAACGGTCCGAGCAACCACTTAGGAAGAGCCGTTCGCGTTTAAGCGGAGAGGACAGGATTCGAACCTGCGGTAGGGTTTGACCCCTACACCGGTTTAGCAAACCGGCGCTTTCGACCACTCAGCCACCTCTCCAGGTGCGATTCGCCGTGCAGCCTACGAACTGAGACTGCTGACCGCGAATCGATGATTTTTGCGGATTCCGGCCACGCTGACAAGCGGTCTTTGAACCCTAGCCGCAAGAACGAATGCCCGGATTGCCATTTCAAAGCTCGCTTCCCCTACAACCACACTTTCTCGCGAGTTCCGTCAAGCGATTCTGGTCGACTGCAGTGCCCGATATGGCAAAGTCCACCAAGTTGGCAGGTCGATGGTTGAACTAAAATCCGTCTTTGGCGTGGTGCCTATTTCGAGGACAATCCCGATCGCTTCTGGTTCGTCCAATTGCCGCGGATTAACTGAATCCGCCTCGTGCTATCGGTTCTCGCCACGGTTTGCTTCTGCGAAGGTGTCTCATGCCTAGGGTCTTGCATGCGTTTGTTGTACTTGCGGCCACGGTGACTCTGATCGACCAGAGCGAGGCAGCAGATGCCAGCGAAGTGGCCGCGGCGACTCGTTCCATCACGCGCGACGAAACCAAGCAGCATATCGATATCCTGGCCGACGACACTTTCGAAGGCCGGGAAATGGGTAGCCGCGGGAGCCACGCTGCTGCCAATTATCTCGCGAAGGCGTTTGAGGAGTACAGACTGAAGCCGGCAGGGGATCGCGGAAGCTACTTCCAGGCGTTCAATGGTCGCCTGCGCAATGTGCTTGGGTTGCTCGAAGGGAGCGACCCGGAACTCAAGAATGAAGTGATCATTCTTGGGGCGCATTACGACCATGTCGGCTACGGAAAGGCCACCAACAGCTTCGGACCCTTCGGTTACATCCATAATGGTGCGGACGACAATGCCAGCGGTGTAGCCGGCTTGCTTGAGGTGGTCGAAGCGTTCAAGCAACTTCCAACTGCACCGAAGCGTTCGATTCTCTTCGCGCTCTGGGATGGGGAGGAAGCGGGGCTGCTAGGGTCAAAGCATTGGATAGCCAACCCTACGATTCCGCTCGACCGCGTCATGCTGAAGATCAATATCGACATGATCGGCCGACTAACAAACGACCGCCTGGAGATCTACGGCGCGCGTACAAGCACCAATCTCCGGCAGATCATCAGTCGGGCGAACGCTGAAAACCCAATCGAGATTGATTTTAACTGGAAAATGAAGGCCGACAGCGATCACTATCCGTTCTTTGAGAGATCGATTCCGACACTCATGTTTCACACCGGGCTGCACAAAGATTATCACAGGCCCAGCGACGACGCTCACCTGATCAACAATGAAGGCGTGGAGCGTGTCGCGCGACTCTGCTTTTTGACAATAGAACAGTTGGCCAACTCGCAGGAACGCAAGACCTTCCGCACCATCTCTCGTCAGGAGAATGTCATCACGCAGGCCCGGCTCGAAGCTCCAGCCCAGGTGCCAGCTTCCAGGTTCGGCATTGGGTGGCGGAAGCATCCGGAAACCGGCGAACTGTATGTTACACAGATCGTTCCCGGTGCACCGGCAGAGCGGAGCGGCATCCGAATCGGCGACAAACTCCTCTCGTACAATGCTGCACCCGTTACGGAGCAGGACCAATTTCACCTTCAACTGCTCGCAGCAAGCGGCCCATCGCTCTTCAAAGTCCAGCGGCCGAATGAAGATTCGCCGCGTGAAATCACCATCACGCCGGCCGGCCCGCCTGTCCGCGTTGGGCTAACCTGGCGGCAGGATGACGCGGAACCAAAATCTGCAATCGTCAGTCACGTAATCGCGGGATCCGCAGCCGACCAGGCTGGGATTAAAATCAAGGATCGCATCTACGCGGTAAACGATCAACCTTTTGCGTCAGGCGACGAATTTGCAGAACTGCTCAAGGCTCGTGGCCCACTGGAACTGCTGGTTGAGAGGGGCGGCCGGCAGCGAAAGGTTTCTCTAAAGACCTTGGAAGAACAACCAGCGCCGTAGTTTTTCGCATGTCGTGAGAGGCTGGACTGCTACTTATTCGACAGCACGCCCGCATTCCCCGAAGGAAACGCCTGCAAGCTGCCATGGAGCAAAAAGAATATTGGCGAGTTGCCATGGAGAGCATCGCCGACGGTGTCATCATCACGGATAGTGCTGGCCTCGTTACTTATTTAAATCCATCTGCCGAGAAGCTTTGCGGCTGCCAATTGCGCGAAGCGACTGGCAAGACCACTCAGCAAATCCTACGAGTATTCGAGCAAACGACTCGCGAACCAATCGCAAGCCTGGTGGAACAGGTTTTTCGCGAGCGACGCGCGGTTGCTGGACGCGGAGGAGTTCTGCTTCGTCGCGAGGGGAGTGAAATCCCCGTCGACGAACGGGCGTCGCCCGTTTTTGACGCCGAGGGCAGTCTGACGGGAGTCGTCGTCGTCTTCCGCGATGTTAGCCAGTCAAGCGCAGAGAAGTTGCTCGACGAGCGACTGGCGGCAATTGTCGAATCGTCGGAAGACATCATTGTTTCCAAGACGCTCGACGGCGTAATCACCAGTTGGAACCGAGGCGCGGAACGCGTGCTCGGCTATTCTGCCGAGGAAATGGTCGGCAAGCACGTCTCGACGATCATGCCGCCTGACGCAATCGAGGATGTTGCAAAGATCCTCAACAAGATACGCATGGGCGAAAAGGTCGAGCACTACGAGACTCGCCGCATTCGTAAAGATGGCCGTATTATCGACGTTTCGCTCACGGTCTCGCCCGTGCGAGATGCGAGCGGCCGGATTGTCGGTGCCTCCAAAATTGGCCGCGACATCTCGCAGCAAAAAGCGATCGACGCCGAGCGTCGGGAGGCCGAGCGCCGCAAGGACGAGTTCCTGGCGATGCTTGCCCATGAACTTCGCAATCCGCTGGCTTCGATCAGCAATGCCGTCCAGCTTTTCGGCAAGCTAGAGACAGAGGACGAACTTGAGTGGGCCAAAGAGGTCGTAAATCGTCAGGTGAAACACCTGGCGAGGTTGATCGACGACCTGCTTGATGTCTCACGAATCACTCGCGGTAAAATCAGCTTACGCCGCGAGACGGTGAACCTCTCTCCCATCGTGAGCAGTGCGGTTGAGGCAGTGCGGCCGCTCATCGAAGACCGCAAACACCAGCTCGTCGTTTCCCTTGCCGCCGGGGGGCTTCAAATCGACGCCGACCCGGTGCGACTGGAGCAGATTCTCATCAATCTGCTCACCAACGCCGCGAAGTACACCGAAGCCGGCGGACGCATCACGCTTTCTGCCAGTGTGGACGGGGATCAGGTCGTCGTCAGCGTGCAAGACACCGGATTGGGCATCCCAGCCGAGCTGATGCCGCGGCTGTTCGACTTGTTTGTGCAAGGGGACCGCTCGATTGCCCGCTCAGAGGGCGGTCTCGGAATCGGCCTGACTCTGGTCAAGAGTTTAACTGAGCTTCACGGCGGAAAGGTGACTGCCGAAAGCGACGGCGCGGGGAAGGGTAGTCTATTCACCCTCAGGTTTCCGGCCAGCAAGAACGTTCTTGCAATACGCCCAAGTGGAGGCAGAAGTAATCTGCCCCGGATGGCAAGGCAACACTCGCGAGTCCTTGTGGTTGACGACAACGTCGACACGGCAAGTGGACTGGCAAGACTGCTCAAGCTATTGGGACACGAAGTCGAAATGGCTCACGACGGCGAAAAAGCGATTGAACGAGCACGCGCTTTGCTGCCGGAAGTCGTTTTGCTTGACATTGGGCTGCCAGGGATGGACGGCTTTGAAGTCGTGCGCCAGTTGCGGCAGGAGCCGTGCTGCCGCACATCGCTCATCATCGCCGTCTCTGGCTACGGACAAGAGGAAGATCGCCGCAAGTCGGAAGAAGCAGGCTTCGACCACCATTTGGTCAAGCCGATCGACCTCGATTCGCTACTGGGCCTGATGGCTCAATAGCTGGTCAGCATTCGCTGACATTTACAGGGATTTGAAGGGCGAGCCCGCCTTCGGACGTTTCCTTGTACTTGGCGTTCATGTCGCGAGCGGTCGCCCACATCGTGGCGATCACGGCGTCGAGCGAAACTTTCGCCTGCGCCGGATCGCCCGCCAGAGCCAGATTGCTCGCCGTAATCGCCTTTACAGCGCCCATGGTATTTCGCTCGATACACGGCACTTGGACCAGCCCGGCGACTGGGTCGCAGGTGAGACCGAGATGATGTTCCATGGCAATTTCGGCGGCCATGAGTACTTGCTCGGGTGAACCGCCGAGCACCTGGCAAAGCCCCGCCGCGGCCATCGCGCTCGAAACACCAATCTCGGCCTGACAACCGCCCATCGCAGCCGACAGGGTGGCGCGGTTTTTGAAAAGCATGCCGATAGCCGCGGCCGTCAGCAAAAAGTCCTCATAGGCGCGTTCTGGTCCTGTCTTTCTAGCGCAGAAGCATTCGTAGTAAAGCAGCACCGCAGGTACGACTCCGGCGGCACCGTTCGTCGGGGCGGTGACCACGCGCCCGAATGCGGCGTTCTCTTCGTTCACAGCCAGCGCGAAGCAACTGACCCATTTGAGTACATCCCGGAACTCGTCGCTGCTGCTTTTTACTGCCACCAGCCACTCGGCCAGCGACGGGAACGTTCGACCATTCAGCGCTTGAGCGCTTAACCTGGCCGCACGCCGCACGACGTTTAGTCCACCGGGCAACACTCCTGAAGTGGTGCAACCGCGAAAGATGCACTGCTGCATCGTGTCCCAAGTCTCGGCCAATCTGCGCCGGATCTCTTCGTCAGTACGCAGCGCGCGTTCATTCTCGCGCACGACATCTGGAATCGACTTGCCCAGCCGTCGACAGTGTTCCATCAGGTCCGACGCGGTTTCGCTCGGATACGGTAGGCGCGTCCCATGGTCACGACCAGCGGACTCGTCGTCTTGGACGACAAATCCTCCGCCAACCGAGTAATAAGTTTGGGAGAGTTCCTTACCATCCTGCGTCGTGGCGGTAAAACTCAATCCATTGGGATGGAAGGGAAGAGTTTCGTCGAAGTGGAAGACGATATCTCGTGACGCTGCGAACTCGATCGGCCTCTCGCCGGCGAGGGCAAGACGTTTCGTGTCGACCACCTGCTGGTAAACATCGTGTAATGTCGCCGTGTCACAAGTGACCGGATCCTCGCCTAGTAGACCGAGCACGACGGCGAGATCGGTACCGTGCCCTTTGCCAGTTTTCGCAAGCGAACCGTGAAGGTCGCACCGGACGCTCTGCACCGAAGCGAGCACTTTCGTCTCGCGGCAATTCGCCAGGAATCGCTGCGCAGCGCGCCATGGTCCCATGGTGTGCGAGCTAGATGGGCCAACGCCGATTTTGAAGATGTCGAATGTGCTGAGTTGTTCCACCGACTGGCCTCAACGCGACTGCCGTGGCGATTGGTACGGGGTGGTCGACTTCGAATCGAAACTAACGGCGGCCGTCTGTTGCAATTGTATGCGTCGAGCGGGTGGACGAGTGACTCTTTCGCTCGAATCGCGGCGCGTGGGCGGTTTTCGGTTGCCAGGGGCGGGAAGATGTCTTTAGAATCGGCGGTTTTCCGCTGGTTTCTCTAGTTTGAGTGCTCGTTCATGTCTGAGGTAAAGCAACGCGTTTCGCCGTCTCCCCAAATTGGCCAGCAGGAGAGTTCCAAGGTAGGCAAGGGAGCGTGGATGGCGCTGACCGCCGCTCTGCTCGGCTGGATGTTCGACGGCGCCGAGATGGGCATTTTCTCGATGGTCGGCCGGTCCGCGGTGCAGGACCTGATGCAGCAGGGGCTCGGCGAGCTAGAGGCGTCTCAGCGCGAAGGGCTCATCGGGCTTTGGTTCGGAGTGATCACAGCTGGCTTCCTTGTCGGAGCGGCCACCGGTGGCGTGGTCTTCGGCTGGCTGGGCGATCGCATTGGGCGCGTGCGAGCGATGACGCTAAGTGTGCTGACTTATGCACTTTTCACGGGGCTCTGTGGTTTCGCCGCCGAAGCGTGGCAGGTGGGCGTGTTGCGGTTTATCGCAGCGCTGGGCATGGGAGGCGAGTGGTCGCTCGGCGTGGCGTTGGTCATGGAGGTCTGGCCGAATCGATCGCGGGCATTCATGGCCGGGCTCATCGGCGCTGCCGCGAACGTCGGCTACATGATTGTGGGTTTCGTAGGGCTCGTGCTCGCCGATTGGTTGCAGAATGTCGAAGGTTGGCTGACTTCCGCGGGGCTGGCGGATAGCACGGTGCAGATGCTGGTCGCTCACAAGGGTTGGCGGCTGATGATGATGCTTGGCACTCTTCCAGCCGTGCTCACGTTCTTCATCCGAATGTTTGTGCCGGAATCGGAGAAGTGGCAGCATGAGCAAAATAAGGGAACCACTTCGCACTGGGCGACTCAAGATTTGCTCGCCGTGCTCATAGGTGTCATCGGACCCGCGCTAATTGTCTATGTATGGGCGTTTGAAAGTACGGGGCCGCTACAGCATTCGCTTGCGCTGCGCGTTGCCGCAACCGTACTGGGTCTTGTCATCGCCTTGGTCGGCTACACCTATCCGGTGATTCGCTTCTTTCAACGCCAGGCTGCATTCGACCCGAAGGTCGCCAACTGGCAGCCTGTTTTTAAGCGGATGCTCATGGGCGCCTGTCTCAGCGGAGTCGCACTGCTGGGCACTTGGGGGTCGACCCAGTGGGCGCCGACCTTCGCAGATAAACTTGCTGAAAGCGAGCGAACCGCCCGTGCCGCGGCGCTTCAGCACAAGGGCGATGTGAACGCGGCGGAAGCGGTGCGGAAGGAGTCTCGCCGGGCTCGAGAATGGACTTTGATCTGGATTTCGATCGGAGCGATTGTCGGCACACTGATGGCCGCTGCGATGGGCGATCTGATGGGGCGGCGGGCAGCCTATTGCACCTTGTGCGCGCTGTCGCTGGCCTCGGTCTACATCTTCTACCTGGGACAGAGCGAGTACGGCACTTCGTTTCTGTTCTGGGCGTTCATTGCGGGAACCTTCACGGCATCGTTCTATGGTTGGCTGCCCCTGTATTTGCCAGAACTCTTTCCGACGAGTATGCGAGCAACAGGGCAGGGATTCAGCTTCAATTTCGGGCGCATCCTTGCGGCGATCGGGGTGCTGCAAACCGGCAATCTGATGGGCTTGTTTCAATCGGACTTGAACCTTGGCGGATTCACAATTCCCCATGGCTATCCGCTGGCCTGCTCGACGATGAGCCTCATCTATGTAGTGGGAATGGTGCTGATCTGGTTCGTGCCGGAAACTCGCGGTAAGCCGCTGCCCGAATAAGCGCTCTTGGCAGGACCGGCGCAGTCGTCACAATCCTCGTTACGTACGAGCTAGACTAAGGCTATGCGGCAGGGCGATGTAGCGGCCGCACGTACGAGGACGAAAGGATTGGCATGAGCGAACTCATGCAGTGGCTGCAAAGCCTGTTGCACGTTGACGACCACATTCAAGCTCTGGCAACGAATCCGGAGTTCGGCCTGTGGGCGTACTTGGTGCTATTTGCGATTATCTTCTGCGAAACCGGTCTGGTCGTGACGCCGTTCCTGCCGGGTGACTCGCTGCTGTTTGCCGCCGGCTGGGCAACAACGCTGGAAGGCAGCTCGCTCGATATTTGGGTGCTGTGCCTGCTGCTGATCGTCGCGGGAGTGCTGGGCGACACAGTGAACTATCACGTGGGCCGCTGGGTTGGCCCGCGCTTTTCGAAGGGTCGGCTGGCGAAGTGGATCAATCCGAAGCACATCGAACGGACCCAGCTGTTCTTTGCCAAGTATGGCGCCAAGACGATCGTTCTAGCTCGGTTCGTCCCAATCGTTCGCACGTTCGCGCCGTTTGTAGCGGGTATCGGGCAGATGGAGTATCGAAAGTTTCTGGCCTACAACGTCCTCGGCGCAGCGGTTTGGGTGCTGAGCATGACCTGGGCCGGCTATTGGCTGGGGAACATTCCAATCGTGAAGGAAAACTTCGAAATCGTAGTAATCGCGATCGTAGTTTTGTCGGTGCTGCCAGCCGTGATCGAGTACGTAATGGAACGCTGGATCCGCAAGCACCCACCGCAACCCGTCGCCGATTCGCAGTAATAAAAGTAACCACGAAGACTCAAAGACACGAAGAAAGCTAGGAAGTGCTTTGTCGTACACTTCCTGGCTTGGATCCTTTGTGTCTTCGTGCCTTTGTGGTTTGAAAGGCTATCGCTAGATGCCCTTGGCCGCGAGGTAGCGTTCGGCATCGAGAGCGGCCATGCAACCGGTGCCGGCCGAGGTGATGGCCTGGCGGTAGTAGTCGTCGGCCACGTCGCCGGCGGCAAAGACGCCTTCGACGCTCGTGTAGGTCCGATACGGCTGGGTCCACTGAATGTAACCGGCCGGATTCGTTGCGACTTTGCCTTTCAGGAACGCCGTGTTGGGCGTATGGCCGATTGCTAGGAAGAGGCCGCTGGCAGGCAGTTCTTCCCGCACGTCGGTATCGTTGGTGCTTCGAAGGCGGATGGCGCTCACGCCTTCCTTGTCGCCGCCGAGCACTTCTTCGACTTCGCGGAAGTAGTGGATCTGAATCTTCGGGTTCGTGAGGGCCCGGTCCTGCATAATTCGGGAGGCACGGAACGCGTCGCGGCGGAGAATCATGTGCACCGTCGAGGCATACTTCGACAGATACGTCGCTTCCTCGACCGCCGAGTCACCGCCGCCAACAACCACGAGCGGCTTATTACGGAACCGCGGCAAAGCTCCATCGCAGACCGCACAAGCGCTGACGCCACGATTCTTGAATCTGCTTTCTGACGGCAAGCCCAGATAGTTCGCCCGCGCCCCTGTCGCAATGATGACCGAGTGCGTTTGATACGTCTCGCCGCTGAGCGAATGCAGCTTGTACGGCTGAGAGGAAAAGTCGACGTCGACGATGTCGTCGGTGACGATCCGCGTGCCGAAGTTGAGCGCCTGCTGACGCATCAGGTTCATCAGTTCGGGGCCCGTGACCGCGTGCGGATGCTCTTCGAGCGGCTCCAGGTAGATATCGAGCTTGTCCTTGGGCATGGCGCTGCGGATGTACTGGTGCAGCAGGCCGACTGGATAGCCCGGGTAGTTCTCGACTTCCGTTGTCCATGACAGCTGGCCGAGCGGCAGGGTACCGTTGACGCGATTTTCTTCCGTCTCGGCCCCCTCAAAAAGCAGTGGATGCAGGTTGGCGCGGGCAGCGTAGATGGCGGCGGCAAATCCGGCGGGGCCGCTGCCAATAATCACAACGTGTTCGGGCACTGGTGTCTTCCTCTTGGGACGGCGTGCAAAGGCGGCGGACGCGTCATTGCGGCTGGCCGCGTGGCCTGGAGAGTTTCAGCGAGTGAATGTTTGATTATAGGGATGGCTGGAAAGCGGTAAACGCCGGTCGCACCGCTGGGAACTCAGCGGTCATTTTCCCGGCCGACGTAGCAGGGCCAGAGCGTTCTCGGTCGTCCGCCGCGCGAACTCGCCCAGCGGCATACCGCGAGCTTCGGCCAGGCAGGCCGCCGTGTGCACCACCATCGCCGGCTCGTTGGGTCGCTGGCCGCGGTGAGGGTGGGGCGTCAAGTAGGGGGAATCGGTCTCCACCAGCAGGCGATCGGCGGGGACGGCGGCGGCCACGCGGCGCAGATCGTCCGATTTTTTGAATGTGACCATCCCGGCGAAGCTGATGTGCAAGCCCAGATCGACGCACTCGGCCGCCATCGCTTCATCGCCAGTGAACGAGTGCATGATGCCTCGCAGGGGGCCGCGCTGGCGCGCTTCGCGGAGCATTGCCAGGATCTCGGTGGCACAGTCGCGCTGATGAATGACTACCGGCAGGCCGAACTGCTGAGACAAGCGAATGTGGCGGTCGAAATAGTCCTGCTGCTGTGGCAGAGGCGTGTCTTTCCAGTACAAGTCGAGCCCCGTCTCGCCGAGTGCGACCACTTCAGCGCACTCTGCCAAGGCGAGGATGCCGTCCCAATCCCCGGCAGCCGCTTCGGCAACGTGATTCGGGTGAATCCCTGCCGACGACCAGACGTCTTGGTGGGCACGAGCGATTTCCAGGCATCGCTGGCTCGATCCGACCGTGGTGCCGATCGCCATCACATAGCGGATCCCGGTGGAGCGGGCCCTGGCGAGCACGTCCGCGGTTTGGTCAGCCAATTGCGGATCGTCGAGATGAGCGTGGGTATCGAACAGTTCCATTACTCTAACTACGCTCAAGCGACAGGGCTCTTCCTGGCTGGTTTCAGGCGGCAGAGATGGTCGGTTCGCCGGCCAGTTCCTGGAGATTCTCTAGATGTCCCTTGGCTTCGCCCACTGCTTCGCGAGCAGCGGCCTGAGCGTAGGGAGCAAGCGAGAGCGTGTCTGCGAGCTTCTCAATCACAGCGATGAATCGCTGCTGCCGGTCGATGAGTTGCTTGAGCAGATAGTCAACCGACAGATCGTGCAGTCCGGTGAACGACATCGGAAATTCGCCGTGATCGACCGTGCCGTTGTTCTCCAAAATCAGATTGGCGAGTCGATCGACAGAGCGCTTGTGATCGTCCACGATGCTGCCGAGCACTTTGGCCGCTTTCGGGTTCTTCCAAAGTTGATCCGGCTGGGCATAACCAAGGTACATCGGCAGCGAGCGCGCATGCAGCACGAGAATTCGGTTCAGCAGGTCGTTCGTGTCCGTCGATGTCATGTTGAGTACGCGTTCTCAGAGCTAAACGAAGAGATAGCGGGCGGCTGCCTGAGCCATCTGATTGAGGCCGTTCCAATTAACGATCAAACCGATGGTTGGTAGCGTGATCAACCAAAGGAAGGCGCCTGCGAGTGATACGTCTGAGAAGACGAACGGCCGACGATGGGCCGGCTCCGGATCGATCGTCATCACCTTCGCGACATTCAAATAGTAGAACAGGCTGATGGCAGTGTTGATGCCGCCGATGACCAGCAGAATAAGCAGGTAGTTGCCCGAGGCGCCGCTCGCCTCAACGCTGCGATACGCTTCGACCAATGAGGCGAAGATTGCGAACTTGCCGATAAAGCCCGAGAGGGGCGGCAGTCCGATCAAGCTGAACAAGATCAGGCAGAAGCAAACGACCGTCAGCGGTGCTCGTCGGATGAGCCCGGCATAGTCGGCGACCTCCTCACTGTGTAGAGCGTTGCGCAGGAACGCTACGACAGCGAAGGCACCCAAGTTCATGAAGAGGTAGACAGCGATATAAACGCCGAGCGCCGCCACCGCTCGCTGTGCGGCGGCATGGTCGATTCCGGCTAGTGCGACAATTGCCGCGACCGCCATCAGCATGTAACCCGCATGAGCGATGGTCGAATAGGCCAGCATCCGCTTGATGTTTCGCTGGCCGTAAGCGGCCAGGTTTCCGAAGGTGCAAGTGATCGCGGCGATAAAGGCGATGAACTTTGCCAGGAACGATCGCACGCTCTCGAGCGATGCAGACGCGGTCGCTGTGGCCGCTGCATCGGGCGGGATTGCGGCCGAATCGCTGGATGAAGCATCCTGAGCGACTGAGGCGGGCGGTGCCGGGGGCGAAGTGGTTTCCGGCTGCTGAGCCACGCTGAACGCGACTGGAACGATGACGGATGTAGGAGCTTCGATCTCCGTGTTTCCCGGCTCGGTAGTTGGTTCAGTTCCGGTCTCCGCGGCCAGCGCAGTCCGCTCACCTGGCTGGAAACCTTCCGGCGGGAGCGTGCTCATGCCCAGTGCCACTCGCACGACCAAGGCGAGTGCTGCTGCCTTCGAGGCTACGCTCAGGAAAGCGGCGATCTCGGCCGTGGCGCCTTCAAACACGTCGGGGCACCAGAAATGGAATGGCACGGCCGACAGCTTGAAAGCAAGGCCCACGGCAACCATCAGCCCGGCCAGCACCAGCACCATCACTTCCGATCCATCCATGCTCGGCAATTGAGTTGCAAGCTCGGCGGCCATTGTCGGCAAATGGCAGGTATTGAGCAGCCCACCGAGCAGGCTGATGCCATACAGCATGATGCCGGCCGTGCCCGCTCCGTAGATCGAATACTTCAGCGCCGCCTCACTTGCTTTCCGCCGACCCTTCATCAGTCCAGCAAGCACGTACGACGGCACGCTGGCCATTTCGACTGCCAGGAAGATCGTCAGCAAGTGATTGGCCGAAGCCATCAAGCACATGCCAAGAGTGGCACCGAGAAACAGCGAGTAAATATCGGGGCCATCCTCCAAGTCAGGAATGCCCGTCAGCCGAGTCATGAGGATGAACAGGATGGCGAAGACGAGTAGCAACGAGCGGATGTACACCGAAAAAGTGTCGTACACGAGCATGCCCGTGAAGATTTCCATCCGCGTGACGGCCGACGTGCTGGTTGCTTCAGCGGCGGTCAACACCGACTGCAGATGTTCCCAAGGAGCAGCAAAGTAGAGCGCCGCGATGCAACCGACGAGCGCAATGTAAGCGCCGTGAATCCGGCGCCCGAACTCGAACAGCCTCACAAAGAGCAACAAGAGCACGGTGACGCAAAGAATCAACTCGGGCAGGAAGGCACGCAGGCTCGAGTCGGCTGTGCTGGCCGTAAAGCTCGAAGCGGCGGTGCCCTTCGTGTCAACAAGCAGTTGGCTGACTAGTTCGTGGAGATTCACCGCTTCGCTCTCATTTGCCAGGCCACATGGGCCGCATCACGAATTCTTCGGCAGGGCTGAAACGCCAGCAGCCTGCACCTACGAACCGGTTTCGACCTTGTTCTTATTCAATGGCAGAGTAAGCGAGACCGGCTCACTCAGCGTCGTCGGCCTAGCACTACCAGCGGTTGCGGACGACGGAGTTCGCACGCCGGCTTCTTTCACGTCGCGAGTCCAAGCCGCCAGGTCCCGGGTCTGCCGGTCGATCGTCCGTTCCATATAGCGGAAAACGGTCTGGTACGGGAACACTCCGAACAGAATGGCCAGCACGAGCAGCGTCATACCGATCAGGTTCTCGCGGAACGTGCTTGGTGTGAGATGATCGCCGTGCGGTCCTTTGTACTCGGGACCGAGGTAAACTCTTTGAATTGCCCACAGGATATAGCCCGCGGTCAGCACCACTGCACTCGCAGAGATCACCGCCAGCACCGTGCTGTACTTCCAAACCGAAAGCACCACAAACACTTCGCCTATGAAACCGCACAAGCCCGGCAAGCCGAGGCCGGCGAAGAACAAGCCCATCGCCATAGCCGTGTAGACCGGCATTCGCCCGAACAGACCACCAAACTCTTCCAGATTGCGGTGGTGCACCCGGTCGTAAATGATGCCGACCATAAAGAACATGCCGGCCGAACTGATGCCGTGGCCGATCATCTGGAACATCGCGCCATTGATGCCCATCATCCAGTACTCGGGGTCAAAGGCGGGCACGATGCGCGACGTTGCCGACCAAACGCCCAGTCCCAGCACCACATAACCCATGTGGCTGACCGAGCTATACGCCACCATTCGCTTGAAGTCTTTCTGAGCAAGCGCGGCCAAGGCACCGTAGATGATGCTGACTACACCCAGCAGGCAGGCGACGTACGCTAACTCATAGCCGCCGCTCGGGCATATCGGATAGCAAATGCGAATGATGCCGTAGCCGCCCATCTTCAGCAGCACGCCGGCGAGAATCATCGATATCGGCGTCGGGGCCTCCACGTGGGCATCGGGAAGCCAAGTGTGCAGCGGCACCGACGGAACCTTGATGATGAAGCCGATGAACAACAGCACAAAGGCCCACCACTGCAGCGATCGTCCCCAAATCACGCCATCGAAAAGCTTCGTATGCTGACCCATCGCGGCGAGGGCTAGTAAGTTGAAGCTGTGCACGGTCTCGTCGGGTTGATAGGACGGAATGGTCACGCTGTCCTGCGGAGTGATGACGGCTGATCCATCGTCACTCGCTGCTCTCGCAGCAACGAGGCTTGCGACCTCACTGCCGCCATTGCGAATCGCATCGGCAACTTCGCCTGCTGGGCTTCCACCGGCAGCTACCGTAACATTCAAGGTGTTCTTGCTGGCGTCGAATCGGGCCGATGGGCTTGTGCCCTCAGTGACCTGAACTTGCAAGTCTCGGTCGGCGGCTGCCCCTTTCCGCATCAGCACCACACCCGCCTGCGAATCCCCGCCAGCTGGCAGGACAGCCAGACCCGCGTCGGCGAGCACTTCTTCGCCCAGGTGCAACTCGTTCCAGCGAATCGGCCGGTCGGCGGTTTGCGTGCCGGCGACGTACGTTTCGGCCAGTGTGCGGACATTGCTGTTGAAATACAGCATCAGGATGGCGATGAGCATCAGCACGCTACCCACCAGCGTATAGAGGAAGAACTTGATCGCCGCGTACTCTTTCCGCGGCCCACCCCACACGCCGATCAGGAAGTACATCGGCAGCAGCATCACTTCCCAGAACACATAGAACAGGAAGAAATCGAGTGCCATGAACACGCCCAGCATGCCCGTTTCGAGCAGCAGGAACAGGATGCAGTAGGCTTTCACGTGCTTGGTAATCGACCAACTGGCTCCCATCGCGAGCAAACTGATCAGCGCGGTCAGCATGACGAGCGGAAAGCTGATGCCGTCGATGCCCAGGAAGTACTGAATGTTGAACGTCGGAATCCAGGGAATGTTGAAGGCATTCTGCATCTGAGCCTGGGCCGGGTTGTAGTACGTCTCCGAGTCGGCGACGAAGAAACCCAGCACGCACAGAACGAGCACCACTGCTGTGACCGCCAGGGTGAAATAGCGGAGCACATCTGGCTTATCGCCAGGCATGAAAGCGAGCAGAATCGCTCCCAGTGCTGGTAGGAAGACGATGGCAGTGAGCAAGAGAGCGGCAGGATCAGCCATGGTCCGAATTTCCGAAAGGCACGTTGTGCTTTAGTGTCGAGGCGAAACGGTATCGAGCGGAACAACGATCACACTGACGAGTGCAGCCACCTAGGGCTTCGCAGCAAAAGTCGGTGTCCACACAAAACTAATCAGGATGAACAGGGCGACGGCGCCCACGACGATAAACAACACGTATTGACGCAGTCGGCCGGTCTGCACGCGATGCATTCCGTGACCGAGTGAGTAGGTCCAGGCGGCGAGCACGTTCACCGTGCCGTCGACAATTCCCTGGTCGGCGATGAACTCCCAGCGGCGGGCAATCCAAATCGTCGACCGCCCGAGATTGTCGATCAACCAGTCGATCCAGCCGCGGTCGAACAAGGCGATCATGCGGGAAAGGACCATCGTGGGGCGAACGAAGATGGCGTTATAGAGTTCGTCGAAGTACCACTTGTTGACCAGTGTGCGGTAGAGCGGAGCAAACTGGCGGCGAACGTCTTCCGCATTAAGCCGACCGAACCAGTACATGAGCGTCGCGAGGCCAATGCCCCCGAGCCAGGTTCCGGTAGCCAGCAGCGTGACCGGAACGGCAATGGCTGGCGCGTGGCTGTCATGTTCGTTCGGCCAGGTCCAGGCGAGCCAGCGAGCGTCCTGATTGGCGAGCGTACCCGCAGGGCGAGATTGCTCGAGCAGATTAACGAGCGTCAGCCGCGAAGCGAGCGTTTCGCCGCCGAGCCCCCATTCGCCCCCTTCGATGATGCCCTGAATCAGCAGACCACCGAGGATGGTGCAAACCAGCATCGCACCGACCCAACTCCAGGTGAGACCGGTGTTGGCTGCATGTGTGATCGGGGCGACGTCACCGGGGCGAGGGCCGGCATGTGCGTGAACGGGGTGTAATGCGGCCGGCTGGTTTTCCGCTCGACCGAGGCCCCCGGTTTCCTGTTCGATTTCGGGCGAACCGCTTTGATGGGCGTGAGCATGGGCAACAGGCGGGTGTGCACCATGCGTTCCATGACCATGGGCCTGGTGGCCGTGCGTGTCGTGCCCGTGAGTTGCGTGAGCATGCGCATCGTGGCCGTGATCGCCATGTCCTTCGACGGTTCGAATGTGCCGAAACCAGCCCTTCTGTGCCCCGCGAACCACAAAGAAGGCGGCCGCGATCAGGCCATAGCCAATCAGGCTGAACTTCCAGGCAACACTAATCGCAAAGACCGCCAGCACAACCAGCGGCAGGAACATCACCGGCGGCGATTCGTGGGCATGCTCATACGCATGTTCGTGCCGCGGTTGTCCAACGAACGTCAGGTACCACATGCGGAACATGTAGAACGCCGTGATCGCAGCACCACCGGCCGCCATGACGAAGAAGATCGCCGAATAGGCCGTCTGATTCTGCTGGGCGAACAAGTAGGCCTGTTCGAGAATCGCGTCCTTCGAATAGTAGCCGCTGAAGCCGATCACAAACGGAAGGCCCACACCGGCGATCGCGAGGCAGCCGATGAGCATCGTGATTGCCGTGACAGGCATCTTGTACCACAGGCCGCCCATCTTTCGCATGTCGTTCGTGTGCACGGCATGGATCACCGAGCCGGAACACATGAAGAGCAAGCTCTTGAAGAAGGCGTGCGTAATGAGGTGCATGAGCCCCGCCGCCCAACCGCCGACGCCAAGGGCGAGCATCATGTAGCCAAGCTGACTCACCGTCGAGTAGGCGAGCACTCGCTTAATGTCGGTCGCCGTGATTGCAATCGTCGCTCCAATGAGCAGCGTGATGCAGCCGACCGACGCGATCACCAGCAGCACTTCGGGCGAGAAGACCGGATAGAAACGGCCGACCAGATACACACCAGCGGCAACCATCGTCGCTGAATGCACCAGAGCTGAGACGGGCGTCGGCCCTTCCATCGCGTCGGGCAACCAGACGTGCAGCGGGAACTGGGCGCTTTTGCCGATGCAGCCGCAGAAAATGCCCACACCGGCGACGAACAGCAGCCAATAGCCCAAGTTTCGCGACGCGATTTCCGACTGAATGCTCGCCTGACCGTCGGGCTGATTCTCGTGCTCGACGATGATCCTATTCACTTCGACCGGCGATTCCGCAGCCGCCATTGCGAACGGAGTTTCGAGAGCGAAATCGTTCTCCGGCGTACGAACCTGGCTGAAGATGCCGCGTTCGTCGGCGGCAACTTGCTGATCCTTGTTGTAGTCGATGTCGCCAAAGGCGAACGTGCCGAGCGACGACCAGAGGGCCATCAGGCCGATGATCATGCCGAAGTCGCCGACGCGATTGACGATGAACGCCTTGTTGGCCGCCGTCGAGGCGCTCTTTCGCTCGACGTAAAAGCCGATCAGGAAGTAGGAGCAGATGCCTACGAGCTCCCAGAAGACGAACACCATGAAGATGTTTCCGGAGAGCACCAGACCGAGCATGCTGAAGCAGAACAGTGAGAGAGCCTGGAAGAACCGCGGGAAACGGCCCGGTCGATGCAGTTCGTGGCCGTCGGCGAGTTGCACCTCATGGTCGGTGACCGGGTGCAATTCGTCATGCATGTAGCCCATTGCATAGAAATGGATGCAGGTGGCGATAAGCGTCACCATGCAGAACATGCAAACGGTCAGCGAGTCGATGTAGTAGCTGATCGGAATCCGCAGATTGCCGAACTGAGCCAGCACGTAGTACTCGCCCGTGTAATGCACCGGCGGCTCGGCGTGATGGGCATCGTGACCGTGGTGGTCAGCGTCGTGGGACTCAGACTTTACGTGGCCGGTCGTGTCGTGCTCGTTGGCGGCGGCAGCTCCAGTCGGATGTGCTTCGCCGGCATGTCCTTTTTCCGCGTGAGCCTCGGCGTGGTGCGATCCCTGCGGCCAGTGGTTAGGTAACCAGATGAACAGGAAGGAGACGAATGAAAGTACGGCGGCCCCACCGATGGCTCCGGTGGCGAGCAGAGCGCTGCTCTTGCCCATGGAATTGGCAAACAGCAGGATCAGAAAAAACGACAGCAGCGGCAGCAGTACTGCAATGAGCAGCAGCTTCGGCAGCAATTCCGGCGAAAGGCCGGCTGCGAGCAGCGGTGTCGTGAGGAGCGAAGGATCCATGTTCCCTTAGCCCTTTAGCTCGTCGGCTTGGTCGACGTCGATCGTCGCGTGGTTGTTGTAGAAATTCAGGGCTATGGCCAGCGCCACGGCCGCCTCAGCGGCGGCGAGCACGATCACGAACAGGGCGATCAGCTCGCCATCGAGACCGATTGTTTCGGTGCGGAGGAAGCGGCTGCCGAAGGCGATGAAGTTGAGGTTGGCCCCGTTGAGCACCAATTCAACGCCCATCAGCACGCCGAGCACGTTGCGCTTGGTGGCCATGCAGACTGCGCCCGTGACGAACATCACCGCGCCGACGGCGAGGTAGTGCGAAACGGTGATCGGATCGGTGAACGGATTCATGTGGTACATTTCGCGGCGCGTGGCAGCGGCATTGCGTGAAGGAATTCGAACCAGCTACCTCAATCCATCTGCGACCAGAGACTCGGCTTGCCCGAAGTGAGCAGACCAATCAGCAACATTGCAGGAACGAGCGTGAGACCAAGCAGTACGACGGCCGGCAGCCAGCCGAGTCCCACATTTAAAACAATCAGAGATTGCAGCAGGGGAACGACGACCAATCCAATCACACCCCACCGCTGCCAGAAATGCACGACCAGCAGCAGCAAGATATTGACCAGAAACAGCATGCCCACCACCGGCCAGAACCAGTTCGGCGCTCTGTCCGACCATTCGACGACACGCTGCAACCAAGCGCTGAGACCTTGCTCGGCGGCTGGTTCGCTCGATCGCTCACGCAGTGCGACTGCGAAGCAGAACAGGGCAAGAAGAGCGTTCACTACCATGCCAGTGACGATCCCGGCTGTCACGGTGAAACGGCGACGCGGCCGAACTCTTTGCGCGGTCGGAGTCGCTCGATCCACGCGCGCCCCTTTGGCAACGCGTTTAGTACGGGCCATATAGCCCGCCCCGATCAGCACCACCAGCAGGTGCATCGAGATGATGACGAACGGCAGCAAGTACCCCGACATGCCGTTGGCCAGTCGCTGATTCTCCGGATCGAGCTTATCGATTCGGACACCGGACAAGGCCATGCCGATCGGCGCCGTGGTGCGGGCATCAGCCATCGCGATTGCATTGCGGTCCGTGCGCGGGGTCGTCCACGATTCGACACTCATTCCCGAGCGGAGCAAAAGCAGCAGCAGCGAAGCTCCGACGATTGCGCCGAGCAGCCATTCGCCGGCCCCCGTCTTCATCGAGACAAAGCGATCCTGAGCCGTGAGCATCACTCCGAAGATGAGCAGCACAAGCGTACCGCCGACGTAGATGAGCAGCTGCATCGCGCCGATGAATTCAGCACCGGCCAGGAAGAACAAGCCGGCGGTCGCGCCAAGCGAAAGCGTCAGGTAAAACGCCATCCGCACGATGTTGCTCGACGCGAGCATCGCCACAGCAAAGCCGCACGCAAGCAGAGCGTAGAGGTAGAAGAAGATCGAATGCCAGTCCAAGGCCGCGAAAGGGAGGTGCATTACCGCCGTCCTCCTTGCGCTACTTGCGCTTCAGCAGCCTTGGGCGCCGGGACCAGGGTTGTCTCTGTTGTCGCAGCCGAGGGTGGCGGCGCGGTTTCATCCGGTGGTGGCGCCTCGGTCATCGCTGGGAGCGGTTCATGCAGCACCCACGACTCGCGCACTACGCCAATGCCCTGCTTATCTACGGGCATCAGGTCATTGAGGAACGGTAGCTCACTCAATTTCCAGGCCACCGCACCAATGAAGCAGAATGCGGCGAGCGGCACGCAGTACTTCAGACAGGTCGTCATCACCTGATCGATGCGAAGTCGCGGCAAAGTCCAGCGGACCCACATCATCACGGTCACGCCGAGGATGGCCTTTAACATCACATTCATCACGCCGAAGACGTTGGCAAACATCCCCCACGGCGAAAACGCGACGTCGTTCGGACCGTACGCCATGTCGAGCATCTGCGGACCGAAGATTGGGATCGGACCGTTCCAGCCGCCGAAGAACAGGATGGCTGCGAGCAGGCTGACCGAGAACATCGAGCCGTACTCGGCCATGAAGAAAAAGCTCCAGCGGAGACCGGAGTATTCGGTGTGGAAACCGGCGACTAGTTCGCTTTCGGCTTCCGCCAGGTCGAACGGGGCCCGATTTACGCTCGCTACGGCGCAGGTGAAATAGACCCAAAACACCAGGAACGTGAACGGGTCGTGGAAGACGAACCAATTGGTGAAGAAGCCGGCTTGCTGGTTGCCGATCGTCACCAGGTTCAGCGTTCCGGCAATGAGGCAGGGGATGACAATGCACATGCCGATCGGCACTTCGTAGCTCACCACCTGGGCGGCTTCACGCATGCCGCCGAACAGCGACCATTTGGAGCCGGAGGCGTAGCCGGCCAGAATCACACCGAATACTTCCAAGCCGAGCACCGCGACGAAGAAGAATACGGCCACATTCACTTCCTGCGCCACCCAACCGTTGGCAAAGGGCAGGGGAATGTAAGCACAAAAGCTAGCCGCGAAGCTCACGTACGGTGCGAGCTTAAACAGCAGATGGTCCGCGTCCTTCGGGGTGATGTCTTCCTTCGTGATCAGCTTCAAGCCGTCGGCGAGTGTCTGAAGCCAGCCGAAGCGGCCGCCAACTCGTGTGGGACCAAGCCGGTCTTGAATGCGGCCCGCGACCTTGCGCTCGAGCCAGATGAAGACCAACGCACCGACGGCGACGACTTGAATGAGCAGGAAGACGTGAATCAGTGCGGCGACGATGTACCCGAGGGCCGAATCGGGCGGCACGTGAAAGCCGATCAGCCCAGCTAAAGGGTCCAGCAGCGTCGCGTTGATATATCGTGCCACCGATCACACCCTACTTTGCTACCGTTGGCCGTTTCCCGCTGCGAATCTGCACGTACCCACAAGACTGTGGATCGTGCCCGCTCGAGCGACTTTGCATGCGTCTTTATGGCAGCAGAGCCCTGGGCGGCCAGGAAAGATTGTGAAATATGGCACAAGCGAGGTACCGCAAGCAAGCCCCCGCGGAATCTTTTTTCGGCGGCAAACCTAACGGAGATTGCGGGTTGCGAGGACGCTTCGGACGCGTCACCCGAAGAACACGAACCCTGGATACACGAATGCCGCAGCCGGATGTGTGCACTGCGGGAGTTTACCCAGATTCAAGTCTTAGGCGGATCAATGCACGATGCGCGCAGTCAGAGTGAAATAACTGGGCGTGGAATTGGCATTGATAGTTCGACGCCGCAGCAGCGCGGGCCGCTAAAGCCGGGGCAATGCGTGCGAAAGCGCTAGTTGGATAGGGTGAAGTCCAGTTTGTTTTCTCCGGGCTTCACGGCACCGACAAGGTCAGTTGTGGAAGGATTGCGATACTTAGCCGGAATGTTTTTGGCTCCCATGGCGGCCTGGGTAACCACCACTTTGCCGTCAGGTCCCATGCCGGTCACTTCCGGTTGCGCGGTCACGACGACTTTATAGTTCCCCGCTGCGATCTCCTGACCATCGTTCAAGCTGTACGCTCCGTCGGCATCCACTTCATCCTGGAAAGTGTTACCGGTTGCCGGATCAGTGAAGATGATCAGTGAGCCGGCTAAAGGCGTTGACCCGAAGCTGACCTTGCCGGAAACCTTACCGGTGGAGCTACCATCGCCGCAGCCTACCGTCGCTGCGAGCAATGCTACCGTAAGGCAATACGAATTGAAACGAATCCTATTCATCGCAGTATTGAACCCTATTCGCATCGCGCCGCCTCAGATGACGGCACGGTAGACTTACAAGTAAAACGCCGGGCAGAACCAATCTCAGAAGTCGCCGAGCACCTCGCCGTCATCGCGATCTGCCAGCCGCTGCAGAGTCAGCAACTCGGTACTGGTCGAGACGAAGCGAACCGAACCATCCGCCAGAAGAATCATCGCTCCGGCGGGGTGGGCCGATTGAATCGCCGTATTGGCGCACTCCACGCAATTGCTCGCCACATTCGCTGCCGGGCCCGTTTGATTCTTCTGGTTGATCGGGGCTGCGATCGTGGTCATGTTCCAAACGCGTGTATCTCCGGTCCACGTGTCGTCGCCATTAGGTGGACCGGGGGCATTACCCATTCCCATTTGGCCGCCGTACTGCTTGCTCGAGCGCAAGTCGACTTTCGTGGTGCCGTTTCGGCCCCAATCCGATTGCTCCCCGATGAGGATGGTATTCGAAGTCCCGTCGGTGATGCTGCCGAAAGTTGTTCTGCCCTTGCCGCCCTTCGATGGAAGCATCGCGCCACCTGCAGAGAACGGCCCCTTGGCGCACGTCTTGTCGGTCGTGCCATGCCGGTTCGAGCCTGTAACGGCGGTGTAGGTCGGCAACCAGGTGCCAGTTACTTGCGGATTCGGACTCGCGGTCTCCTTCTTGAATTTCTCCAAGGGGCTGGAAGGGCAGAACGCGTATTTGGGGGCGAACCCGTCGAACACCAGGCGGTTATTGGCCGACCCGGTGGTCGTATGGCCCAGCCAACAGCCGTAATAATCAAAAATCAATTTGTCATACACATTCTGCTGCTCCATAAACGGCAGCGTGCTGGCCCACCAGGAGGCGTAATACTCCGAACCAATGCTCGCGGGAGGCAACACATTAAGCGTGTCGTGATAATTGTGAATGCCGATGCCCATCTGCTTCATGTTGTTGGAGCAAGACGAACGCCGCGCCGCCTCGCGAGCGGCCTGCACAGCGGGCAACAGCAAAGCCACCAGAACGCCGATGATCGCAATCACGACCAGCAGCTCCACCAAAGTGAAGGCAGAACGAATCTCATGTCGACGACCCATCGTTCTCACTCCCAAATAAAGGTTGAGAAAGGATATGAAGACCAGCTCACGGTTAGTGAGCCGCCGCGGGCAGTCCTCCTTGCGAGGGCTGCTTGGGTCGTACGATATGCGTTGCGGCATCGCGCAGCAACACAATTATTCTGAATTCACGCTACTAGGCCCGCGTTAGTTATAAGTGATATTGCTGAACAAAAAATATTAATATTGACTAGGCGCTCGGAAGTATTACGCAGTCGAGAAGAGTGCTACGAAGTGCATTCCCGCCGTTTGTGCTTAGAGACTGTCCAGAATCGCGTGCCATGCTGTCATGGTACTCCGGGTCGGCATGCCCACGCCCGACGGCATGGCACGCAGCAATTGAATCTTTCCCAGATAGTCTGTGATTGAACCAGCTGATGACTATTGGTGCCGTTCTCGCACCGGTTGCTCTCTTCGAGACCTGAGTTCGAAGTCAGTCGTCGCCCAGAGAAGGCCGGCTATTTTACGGCCCCTTCCGGTTGCTATCGCACCAGTCGAAGGACTTGCCGGGCGCCAACCATTGATTAGCGGCTTAGTGAGCCGGCGGCACGAAATGGATTCGTTTCGATTCCGCAACAGAGCCAGAAGTGAAGGGTAGGGAGATCGTCGTGAAACCAGCTAGCCAACGGACAAAGCGCTTTATCGAGGGTCTTCTGCAACTGGAACGAAGCGGCGATGTGAGTGGATTCACACAGATGTTTGCCGGGGACGCCGAATTGAGCAAACTCGTGCATGCTCAGGCTTATCAAGGTTCCGAGGGCGTGAACCGGTTCTGGCAGGAATACCTCGCCACTTTCGAAAAAATCCGCTCCGAGTTTCAGTCGGTCGTCGAGTCGGGCGATTTGGCCGTGCTCGAGTGGACGGCCGAAGGAAGTTTGCCCGGCGGCCAGCCGATTCATTATCGAGGTGTAAGCATTCTCGAGTGGGATGGCGACTCGATCCGACGGTTCCGCACCTACTACGATTCGGCTGCTTTCCTGGTGAACGGACTGCAGGGGCATCGTTAAGTCAACGAATGGTCATCGTCGAGCACTGTCGCTCGCAGCCGCGAACTCCGCGGATTGCCAGCCGCTGAGCCGCTTCAACTCCTGTCGAGCCGCTTCATACTCGGCAGCCGCCTGGCGGACGTCGCTGGGCACTTGCGCTGGAATCGCAGAAGCCATGCCGCTATAGAGGAACGGCGAAAGCCAATCCATCGACACGGCAGCCTTCGACTGGCTTGGCGGCAGTGGGATGAGTCTCGGCAGGCTTGGCTTCGCTTCATAGCGGGCTTGCCGGGCTGCAGCCACGCGGCGGAGGTTGATCTCGCGCTGGGCTGTAGCATGAGCGATGGCTCGTGCTTGCTCGTCCCCTTCGAGATAGACCACGACCAGGAAATCACGCTCGCCAGCCGACACAACTTGATCGAGCGATCGGACCACGGAACGGGCATAGCCGTCGGCTTCGCAGCGGACATGCAGGTAGTCGGCCCGCCAGGTCTTCGGCACTCGGAGAATCATCGCCACTTCGCGAGCTCCTTCGAGCAGATTGCGATCGGTCGCTTTCAGCTTGAAGTACACGCCGCTGCTGCGAAGGATGGTGCCGCTGGCCGTGACTGACTCCAGCGGAGGCAGCAGGTCGTAGCGAACACTTGATTCTTTCTTTTGCCCCACACCGCTATTAAAGCCGGCTTCCGGGGTGGCTTCGTATTGCCCTTTCACGCTCACGCCAATCGACGCAGTCTTCTCATGGCTTCGCTCCACCGAGAGGTTGGTAGCGAGCGGCGTTTCGTGCAGCGTTTTTGGTAGATAGTCAACCACGGTCATCGTCCGCTGCGGGCTAACGATGCTGAACAGATACTGGTGCAGATCCGCTTCGTTGCCTTCCTGAAGCAGCGACGAGACCTGCAGCTTTACCTCGATCAGTTTGTCATGCGGATAGGCCAGCTCAAACTCGCAGCAAGTGATGTCGCGGGCGGTGACTACATACGGCACATCGAAATGCACCCGCGGCGCATCGCCATAAGCTCGCTCGTTCGATGCAGCGGCACATGCAAGCAGTGCCAAGGACCAAACCGACGGCACGAGCGCAGAGCGCGACAGGGGAAGGGAAAGCAGCTTCATCTTTGCAAGACTCCTAAGGGCGGCTGGAGAAGCCGCACCAAGCAACTCGTCCGAACGGACGAGGGCGCATCCATGTTGCCTGCTATCCTTAGCTGCAAAGCCGGTGCCGAAACATGTGCTTCAGCCCTGGCGCTCTTTCCTAGAGCTTCTTATCTGACCATTCGAGCCTTTCGAACCGAGGCACGACTAACCTACTCCTACGAGTGCCTCCGCAGAATGGATCGCACCAGGGCGAAAAAAGTTCGCGCCCTTAGTATAGGCCTCCGGCCTGCCCGTGAAACACAAGCGGTCTTCCCGTGGAACAGGCGTCCCGCCTGTTCAGAACTGCGGTCGGGACCGGGGTAAGTTGCACAGGCGAGACGCCTGTGCCAGGCTAGATGAATGAGCCGGCAACGGAGCGTCGGCAAGCCCTTTGGGCCGCCAGGCGAGCGAATACCTTTCTCGCTAGCGACTAATTCTGCGAAATTATGACGTCCGCGAAGGATATGAGCTCCGCGTGGCCGTGGCGGTCCGGAGCTTCCGCGTTGCCCGGGCGCACAAGCAGCCCGGTCTGCATTCCAGCTTCTCGCGCGGCGCCAAGCTCGGCGACAATGTCACTGAGAAAAAGGATCTCGCTGGGAGACAGACTCATGTCGACAGCAATCTGGCGATAGCTTTCCGCCTCTCGTTTTGGGCCAGTTGTCGTATCGTAGTGTCCGCTCAAGAGCGGCAGCAGATCACCATGGATGGTGTGGCCGAAGAAGAGCTTCTGGGCTTGGACGCTGCCAGAGGAGTATATCCGCACATTGATGCCGGCTAAACGCCACTGCTTGATCGCAGGTAACACGTCGTCATAGAGATGCGCTTGGAGCTCGCCACTTTGGAAGCCGTCCTCCCAGATCATGCCTTGCAGCAGCTTCAGCCCCGTGGCCTTTGCATCGCCGTCCATCAGTCGGTGGACCTCATCGCGGACTAGACGCTGCCCTCGCAGAGCTTCGTCGCGCGGGAAATCGAGCGGAGCCACCCAATCGGCAAACGACGGCTGCCCCGCGTCGCGCGCAATTGCGTCACGCGCTTCGAGCATCGCCGGATCGTTCCAATGCTGGGCGAGGTAGCGATCCAGTTCACGACGCACGTACGAGAACATCACGTCGTGAACAAAACTGATCGACGAAGTGGTTCCTTCGATGTCCAACAGAATGGCTTGGCCGGTGAAGCGAATCACAGCTTCACGACCGATTGCATGGGGACAGCGGGCAAATAATTGGGGCCCATACACAGTGGTTGGTAGCGCTCGTGTACGCCCGCGTCGATGTATTCAGGGGTCCAACCGGAAGCGTCCTGGAACAGGCGAATGCAGCGGATGTTCCGGTCGCTGCAGAGATCAAACCAGTGCTGAGTTCCCTTGGGCACGTTGATTAGATCTCCCGCTTCCACCTGCACGGCAAAGACAGGACCGCCTTGCGGATGAATGTGGAACACGCCGCTTCCTTTTACGGTGAAGCGGACCTCGTCCTCGCTGTGGGTGTGCTCTTTGCTGAACTTGGCGAGCATCGCGTTGAGGTTCGGCGTGGCGGAGGTGACGTTGATGACGTCGGCCGTGACGAAGCCGCCGCGCGCTTTCAGTCGCTCGATCTCGGGAGCGTAAGCGGCGAGAATCTCCTCGTTGGTGGCCTCGACGCCGACGCGTCCTTCGACATCCCACTGTTCGCACCAAATGCCAAACGGTTCGAGGAATTCGCGGATTTCATCAGCGCCGGTGATCTCTCGGTTTTCGTCCTGAATGCGAATGCGTGCCATAGTGGTACTGGGCGGGCCTAAAGGGTTGATGACAAGCGAACTACCTCTCCGTCCCAGGCTCTGCCTGGGACGAAACTGACCGGAGGCTCTGCCTCCGCGCCCCGCGAGGATCAATCGTGTGCTTACTGCTCTGCAGTCTACTTGCGAGTGCCGAGGCTGCTCGTTGTTCTCCAGAGCGTATACGCTCCGGCTACGGTGGCGGGTTGATTGATTATGGCGAGTCGGCGGGCTAAATCGCAATCGCCGATCGCAGTTCGCCGGTGATTGTCAGCCGGTGGGCGACGCACTCGAACAGGAACTCGTATATCTCGATGTGCCGGCGAGCTTCGTCCAAGTCGCGGCCCCACGTGTACAAGCCGTGGCGCCGAATCAGGTAGCCATGCGTCAGGGGCCGCTGCGGGTCGTTCATCCGCTCGCGGACTTGTTCGGCAAGTACCGGGATGTCTTGCGTGTTGTCAAAAATCTCGACCCAGGCGGAGTGTTCGTGGGTGCCGATGCCGTCGAGGCCCTTCAGCATCTCGAAGCCGCTGATTTCGAAGCCGCGCTGCTCGAAAAAGTGGTCCGAAAGAAGCGTGCCCCAAACGGAATGCGTGTGCAGCACGGCCCCGACGCCCGCCTGCTGCGCCGCTACGACATGGAGCAGCGTTTCGGCCGACGATTTTGGCTGGCCCGGAGTGGTCGGCAGGCCACGGTCGTTCACGCGGACGAAGTCGGCGCGCGTCAGACGGCCTTTATCCTTGCCGCTGGCTGTGATCAGCAACTCGAGCGGGTCGCGCTGCAGCACGACGCTGTAATTGCTGCTCGTGCCGAGCGACCAGCCGCGTTGCCAGAGCATGGCGCCGACTTCGCGGAGGGCGTCGACCTTTAGTTCGCAGTCGTGCAGGGCAGGGTGCGGCTCGGGGGGCATGGGTGTCTTCTTACTCTCGATGGCCTGTACGCCGGAACCGCGTTCCCACGCGCTGCGCGGGAACGAAGCACTTACCAGCCAATTTGCCAGTAACACTACCGCATCTGGCTGCCCGGTTGCGGCGGGCGCTGCCACGAGACGTCGAACTCCTTGTCGAGTTGCTGCCGCTGCTCGCGAACTGAGTCTTGCCACTGGGCGCTAGCGATCGACATCGTCTCGAACAGGCCGGACTCGGCGAAGCGGTCGCGAAGCTCTTCCTCATTCGGCTCGAGCTTCATCATCTTCACTGCATAGACGCGCGAGTGAGGCTGGTTCGTTGCGGTGCCGGCTTGTCCTTCGCTCAGGGCGAACACGCCCTTCATGAAGTCCTGACCAGCGAACTCGATCCCCGGAACAACGCTGAGTTCTGGCCGATTCATGCCGAACGGCACGCTGCCCATGCTGAGCCAACTGAACGGCGGCGGGGCGACAACGTTGCTCGGATTAACGAGACTCTTCAGCGATTCCGCCTTCTCGGCCTTCTTCGCCAGCTCCTCGGCTTCCTGCTTAGCGATGTCGTAGGCCTTCTGCCGCTTCCAAGCTGCAACTACATCTTCGCGAGCCTCCTCGTAGGTCGGCGTCGACGGCTTCTCAGCTTTCGTGCGCCAGAAGATATAGAGCACGTCGGGCTCTCGACTGTTGACGTACTTGGGATCGTATAGCTGTTCATCGGGGCCGAACGCCACGTCGCCGAAGCCGAAGCTGCTGCCCGTTTGCCAGTTGAAGATGTTCGCGTTCTGGCCGATCGGGTACTCGCCTGCCTGGTAGCGATTGATCAGGGGCGTGCTCTCGTACTGCACTCCCTGCACGTCCTTCGCAACCGCTTCCGCGTTGAACTTGCCTGGATCCTTCGCGGTCTTTGACTTGGTTTCTTGCCCGATCTGGTAACGGTTGTACGCCCGTCCATAGTCGCGAACTGCTTCGACCAGCTTTTGCATCGCCGCCTGGCGAGCATCCTCGGCGATCGGCTGAGCGAGGCGGTTGATCACGTCCTCACGGACCTCTTCCAGCGGCTTGAATTTGGCCGGCGCTTCTTCGGTGGCCGGCTTGTCGCTGGCCGAAGCGTCCGCGTTAGCGGCTGGCTTGTCTGCGTCGGTGTCGGGTGCGTCCACTGGCGGAGCAGCGTCGGCTGCGGCCGGCTTGTCAGCTGCTTTTTCCGTCGGCGGAGCGGAATCGTTCTCAGCCGGCGGCGGAACATCGCCCGCCTTGCCGCTGGCAGCTTTCTCGACCGCCTCTTCGGATTGCGTGCTCACAAAACGGAACTGCTGGCCGGCGCCACGAATGTTGCGCACGTTGTCTTTATCGCCCTTGTCCGACTTCGGCTCAGCGCCGTTCTCGTCCTCGGGAGCATTCTCACCGGGCGGCGCGTTGTTGTCGGCAGGCGGATCTGTGCTGGGAGACTTGGCATCTTCAGCCGGTTTTTTGGTGGCGGGAGTGCCGTCGTCAGCTGGCGGGTTGGCGGTGCCTTCTTCCTTCGGCTGATCAGGGTTGTCAGTCTTCGGCTCGTCCTTCGGTGCGTCAGCGCCGGGGGCATCGTCACTTTCAGGTGGCAATTCAAGTTGCTTGTACTGGCCCTGGCTAATGGCCTTCTCGTACTCGGCCTTGATCTGCTCTTCAGTGATCTGCTTTTTCGCGTCTTCGAGGAACGGCTTGAAGTCGACGCGGAAGTACTCAAACGCCGCCTTTTGCGGACGATAGAAGCCCGGCTCGGGGAAGTTGGGGTTCGGGTCGCGATCGCGCCCTTTTTCAAACATGGCCCGCAGCTCGGTCTCGTCGGCGCGAGTCGGATCCTTGACCTGTTTGATGTAGCTCGAAGTCTCGAACGGAACTGCTTCGATCGTCGCGCGGCGGTGGAGACGCAGGAAGTAGTCCCACATCTCGGTCGGCGGCGGCGTGATCGGCATGATCTGTCCGCCGGTCGAAACAGCAGTCAGGCCGGAGAGTTCCATCATCCGCATCTGCTGGGCGAGCAACTCGGTTTGCAATCGCTCGAAGAGTTGGCCGATGGAGTAGCCGCTGTTGTTCGGAATCGCCTTCTGGGCGATGTCGAACCAATCCCCCTCCTTCATCGTGTAGGCGGACAGACGGCTGAGGAAATCCTTCACCGAGTCGTTATCGATCGTCACGCCTTGATCGCGCGCCTTCTTGGCGAGCAGCATGGTTTGCACCAGCGAAGCGTCGCTGTCGTCCACGGGGATGCCCGGCGAGAGAATCTGCCCCTGCGGACCGATGTCGAGACCCGGCGCCTGAGGCGTGCCGCCGTTTTGCAGGGTCTGGTTGACGATGCCAGCCAAAAAGCCAACCGCCGTGTTGTGCTCATAGCGCATCTGCTGCAGGTCGGCTTCCCGCAAACTGCCGCCGTCCCAGGTGACGACGACCTGGTTTTCGTCGTCACCACCGCCTCGATTGGAGGTGGTGAACAGGCTTTCGAGGAAGGGGCCGGCGACCCAGGTGATCATCAGAATGACCCCGAACACCGCCAGAATCGGACCGGAGTACCTGCGGAAATAATGCATCGAGCGCGACATGGATGTGGCCTGGCAACTCCGTTTGGGGGTGTCGAGCGCGACCGGACGGAAAGCGCCTCCGAGCATCACTTTGTCGGGCAAGTCCGGTCCAGACGTTCAGCGGGCTGCTGGTAGCATCCCGAGGGGCTGAAACTGGCAGATTGTAAGACTCGTCGCCGTAAATTCAATCCCAATCAAGCTGTAGGAAGAACTCGCCGACCCAAGTTTTCCTTGCCACTCCACGAAACGCGGGTAAGAATGTCGCAGCCAATCCACGAGCTAATCCCCGCGCGGATTCATCGGGCGGGGGCTTGACGCGGTTTCCACCGCCGGTGTAGGCATGGCCACCCGGCCTTTCCGTTCTTACGGAATGGTCGCGTGCTGCCAGCAAACCTTTCCCGGTTCAGGTTTCGGACTGCAGAGTTCAGATAACTACAGTCCAGGTAAATTGTGACGCGCCGAGCGAGTGATATGCCGCAGCAATTGCGGGCGCCAAAAGTAAGCGACAAGTAGAGCCCCGAGAACGCTTTAAGTAGAACACGACCAAACGATGGCAAAACGTTCAGCACCCGGCGGAAAAGCGCTCGTCATCGTCGAATCTCCGGCGAAGGCCCGCACGATCTCGCGGTTTCTCGGCGGCGAATATAACGTCGAAGCCAGCATTGGCCACATCCGCGACCTCCCGCAGGGTGCGAAAGAAATTCCGGCCCAATATAAAGGTGAAAAATGGGCCTACCTGGGCGTGAACGTGGATGAGGACTTCGCCCCCATTTACATCATTCCGCCAGGAAAGAAGCAGCAAGTCACCAAACTGAAGGATCTGCTTAAGGACGCCCGCGAAGTCTATCTGGCGACGGACGAAGACCGCGAAGGGGAAGCCATCAGCTGGCACCTGCACGAAGTGCTGAAGCCGAAGGTGCCGGTCCATCGGCTGGTGTTTCACGAGATCACCGAAGAAGCCATCCGCGCTGCCCTCGCCAACCCGCGCGATATCGACGATGGGCTGGTGCGTGCGCAGGAAACTCGACGCATACTCGATCGGCTGTATGGTTACGAGGTATCGCAGCTGCTCTGGCGCAAGGTCGGCCCGCGGCTGTCGGCTGGCCGCGTGCAGAGCGTGGCGGTGAAGATGATCGTCGAGCGAGAGCGGGCTCGCATTGCGTTCCGCAGCGCCACGTATTGGGATCTGATCGGCAAGTTCGCCGCCGAGGCGAAGGAGTTCGAAGCCGATCTAGTGTCCGTCGAAGGGCGGAAGATTCCCAGCGGTAAGGATTTCGACCCTGGCAGCGGCAAGATCAAGGACGAGCGGCTGCTGCTGCTCGACGAGAAAGCCGCGAACGAACTCGCCGCACGACTGAAGTCGGCGGAGTTCAAGGTTACGAACCTCGAAGACCGTCCGTACACGCGCAAGCCGGCCGATCCTTTCACGACCAGCACGCTGCAGCAGGAAGCCAACCGCAAACTCGGCTTCACCGCTCGTCATACGATGAGCATCGCCCAGAGCTTGTATGAGAACGGCTACATCACTTACATGCGTACCGACTCGACGAACCTCGCGCAGGTGGCGATCGATGCCGCCCGCGACCTGGTTCGCACGGAGTATGGCGAGGCGTACCTGCCGGCGCAAGCTCGCGTTTATAAGTCGAAGGTCAAGAACGCTCAGGAAGCTCACGAAGCCATTCGTCCGGCGGGCCACCCGTTCCAATTGCCCGAGGCGCTTCGCGGCCAACTGACGCCCGATCAGTTCCGTCTGTTCGACATGATCTGGAAGCGCACGATCGCCAGCCAAATGGCCGACGCGCGGGGCCGGAACATCACGCTGACCATCGAAGGTGGCGGCGCGGCGTTCCAGGTGAGCGGCAAAACGATTGAGTTCGCCGGGTATTTGCGGGCTTATGTCGAAGGCTCGGACGATCCGGATGCGGAGCTTTCGGATCAGGAACGCATCTTGCCGGCAGTGAAAGTCGGCGACAAGATCGACGTGCGCGACCTGCTCCCGAAGAGCCACACGACCCAGCCGCCGGCGCGATTCACGGAAGCTTCACTCACCGCGGCACTCGAAGAGCGCGGCATCGGCCGGCCGAGTACGTACGCGTCGATTATCGAAACGATTCTCGACCGCAAGTACGTCTTCAAGAAGGGGAACGCGCTCGTTCCGACGTGGACCGCGTTCTCGGTGTCGAAGCTGCTCGAAACTCATCTGCCGAAGCTGGTCGATTACCAGTTCACCGCGCAGATGGAAGATCTGCTCGATGCCATCAGCCGCCGCGAGACCGGGGCCACCGATTACCTGAACAAGTTCTACTTCGGCGATCAATCGCTCGAGAACGATCCCGGCCTCAAAGCTCAGCTCGAAGCGAAGCTGACCGAGATCGATCCGCGCGACATGGGACGTTTCTCGCTCGGCACGCCGAGCGATGGAGCGCATCGTGAAGAAGTGTTTCTGCGAGTCGGCAAGTTCGGCCCGTTTTTGGAACAGGGCGAACGGAAGGCGAGCATTCCCGACGAAACGCCGCCGGACGAACTTACGCTGCCACGCGCACTCGAATTGCTCGAACAGGCGGGGGTAGCGGAAGAGCCGCTCGGCATCGATCCCGACACGCACAAGCCGGTCTTTCTGAAGCAGGGGCGCTTCGGTCCGTACATTCAGCTCGGTACGCCGGAGGACGAAGAGAAGCCAAAAAACGCTTCACTCCTGCCGGGAATGAAACCAGCCGACATCACGTTCGAACTCGCGCTGCGGCTGCTTACGCTGCCGCGCAATCTCGGTCCCGCCGCAACCAACGGCGAGGACGTGATGGTCTACAACGGCAAGTTCGGTCCCTATATTAAGGCGGGAAGCGAAACGCGGTCGCTGCCGAAGGACCTTTCGCCACTTGACGTAACCATCGAACAAGCCAACGCGCTGCTCGCTCAACCGAAGCTCCGCGGCCGGCAGGCGTCGGCACCGCGCGAGCCGATGAAGACGTTCGAGAAGTCGCCGGTGACCGAAGAGCCGATCAAGTTGCTCGAAGGACGTTATGGAGCCTACGTGACCGACGGCGTGACGAATGCCTCACTCCCGAAGGATCTGCCGCCGGCGGAACTGACCTTTGATCAGGCCGTGATGCTGCTTGCCGATCGCGCGGCGAAAGGACCGCCGGCGAAGAAGCGTGGCCGGGCAACCAAGAAGGCCGCGGCGCCGAAGGCAGCGCCCAAGAAGGCGGCGACCAAGGCTGCAAAGTCGGCGAAGAAAGCTGCTCCAAAGAAGGCAGCCGGCAAGACAGCTGCGACGAAGAAGACCGCCCCGCAAGGCAACAACGGCGAAGCTTCGGCGGAAGAGTTGAGCGATCTGCCGTTTTAGTCGCCCCTTTAGCCGGAGGCTAACTAGCCTCCGGAGAGATTGCGCGAGCGGCCTGCCCGGAGGTCGATCCCGATTGTCGGCACTCGAGTTGCGTGGTCTTCACGCGGGGTCTCCGGAAGCAAGTTTGCTTCCGGCAAAGGGTGGACACTCAGTTCTGGCCGGGTTCGTCCAGATCGGACAGATCGTCAGGCAGGTCGTCGTCGATATCGTCGTCGTCATCGTCCATGTCGGCGAGGCGAGCATTGATCTCGTTCATCGACGTGCGGCCCAGAGCCAGAGCGTAGGCGGTCGCGTGCGTGCGGCAGTGGGAGATGCTGATCAGCATCTCGGCGATGCCGACCTTTTCGCACAAGTCGCGAGCACCGCCGCCGAGGAGAATGCGCGGCCGGCCGCCGATTTCGTTTCGCACCTCGATATCGCGCCAGTGGATGCCCCGCGTCCAGCCAGTGCCCAGCGCCTTGAGCACCGCTTCCTTGGCCGCAAATCGCCCGGCGTAGTGCTGCGTCGAGGCCTTGCGGGCGGTGCAGTACTCGATTTCGTGCGCTGTATAGACCCGCGTGAGAAATAGCTCGCCGTGTCGCTCGATCATTTGAGCGATCCGCAAGCATTCAATAATGTCGGTACCAATGCCAACCACGTTCATCGTTTCAGCATAGCGGGCCTCGTCCCGTTTGACGACGCCCTTTGCAGGACCGATGATGGACCCTGAACACCAAACCCTGAACCCTAACCACTTCGCCATGTTCGAACGCCGATCACTCAAGCTACCGATCACGCTGGGCGTGGTGATGATCGTCGTCGTGGTCGTGCTGATCGTTGGCTGGGTGGTGCTGACGGTGCTGCCAGCCGTCAGTGGCGAAGGATCGCCGGGCCTGTACTGGACGCTGCTGTCCGTCGGCGCATCGCTGCTGGCGTTCGTGCTGGTCGGCGTGGTGATGTACCTGGTTCTGTCGATCAAGGCGGTGAACCTGACGCAGCGGCAGTCGAACTTCATCGACAGCGTCACGCACGAACTGAAGTCGCCGATCGCTTCGCTGAAGCTCTACCTGCAGACGCTCAACCGCCGCCAGCTCACTGCCGAGGAACAGCAAGACTTTTACCGCTACATGCTGGAAGACATCGAGCGGCTGGATTCGCTCATCAACCACCTGCTCGATGCGGCGCGTCTCGACCGGACGCCCGAGGAGGACGAGAACGACGACGTGCTGCTGGCGGAAATTCTGCGCCGTATTGCGGATGAGGTTTGTCTGCGCTATCAGGTGGCCTCGGACGTGGTCCACCTGCAGCTTTCGCCTTGTGTGGTGCGGGCCCGGCCGGTCGATGTCGAACTCATATTCCGCAACCTGATCGACAACGCGGTGAAGTACGCCAACGATCGCGATCCGCACGTGCGTGTCACGCTCGCCGCCGATTCTGACGAACGCGTTCGTGTGGAAGTGAGCGATAACGGCCGCGGCATCCCTGCCAAGCAGCGCCGCAAGATCTTCGGCCGCTTCGTCCGCGTCGGTTCCGAATTGGAGCGCGAGAAACCGGGAACCGGGCTCGGCCTGTACATCGTGCGGACCCTCGTCACGCGCCTCGGCGGCAAAATTCGCGTTCTGGACAATGGAGCCCGGCCAGGAACGATGTTCGAGGTGCTGTTGCCTGGCAGGTCGGTCGAAAACAGCAGCGTCATTAACTCCGCCGCGGTCACCAGTTCCAGCAGTCGCCGTGATGCATAAATCGAACGGTTCGGCCGTACGGCCAAATTGCGTCACTCACTCCAGCGGAGCCTCGTGCATGCATTTGCGGGCTCAGCCGCGCGAGCTTTTTGGGAGAGCGGTCGTGAGGTGGAGATTCGAGATTGGGCGGCAGCGACAAGGGGGGACTCCCAACCTGCACCCAGCCAGCGGCCTGTGATACTCGCTTGATTGCTAACGCGACTCCTGCGGCGAGCGAGACGGTCGGAACGAGGATTGTTCAAGCAGCGCGTGCGCCACTGGAAAACGTGCCGCGGAAGGTTCGCTACCTCGACTTCGACGCTGAACTTGCGGCGGCGGCTTCGAGCACTGCTTTGATCTCTTGGACTTTGGCTTTGCCCTTGATCAGCGTGCCATTGATGCCGAGCTCGCGCATGCGATCGATTTTGGGATCGTCTTCCATTCCGGTCACGACCACCACCGGGAGCCAGTCGAAGTGCAAGTAGGAGCGCACCACTTCCAGAAAAGAGACGCCATCCATAAGCGGCATGACGAGGTCGAGCAACACGACCTCGGGCATGTCGGTGAGGACTTCGAGCAGCGCTTGCCGCCCGTTCGCTGCACATGTGACCTGATGCCCCGACTTCTCGAGATAGAAAGCGACGGCACGAGAAGCGTCTTGTTCGTCGTCCACAATAAGGATTTTCGCCATGCAGCCATTATAGCTACGACGGCCAGTGGGCTGAGGTGTAACTACTGAATTTGTGATGATCTGCCATTGCTGGCACTGCGCGCCCAGCAAAAACGTGATGCCAATGGTGCTAACTCGGTTGACCGGGCGCGCAGCAGATAACGAGATTCACAGTCAGTACGTTTTCGTACGACCGCCCCGGCACCGCTACTGGAGTCACGTCAGCTCGGTGAACCAGCCGGCAGTTATGGCAATCGAAACCGATTGATCAGTCGCAAGCACTTCAATTCCGCTGGATAGGCATCCGAGTTTTGAAACAGGCCGTCGGAGGCGAGTATTGTGATAGATCGGTAGGCGTGCTCGTGAATCGGCGCACTGCTAAGATAAGCGTAGCTGACCAAATGAAATGCTTCGGCGCGATTCCGACAACAACGAGAGATCCTAATCATGCAACCCTCAGACGCATTCCATGCCCGGCAAGTATCGCTAGAAGCCGCTTTCTTCGGGAAAGTCGACGCGCAGTTACTGCAGAATCTGCGGTCGGAATTGGCTGCGCTGGAAGAAGCCAACAAGATGGCGCATGTTTCGGGAATCGTGGACGAGAAGGTGCTTCGCGATCTGGTGCATGCAGGCGTGACGGCCGAATCGCTGCTGGCCATGCGATTTGTGCCCATGGTTCACGTTGCGTGGTCCGATCGTAAAATCTCTCCCGAGGAGCGGGCTGCGATTCTGCGGGCCGCGGAAGCGGAGAAGATCCTGCCCGACTCGCCAGCGTACCATGTGCTGCACTCATGGCTCGAGCGCTCGCCAGACCCGTCGATCTTTGCGGCGTGGAAGAGCTACATTCGCGAACTGGTCCGCGTGATGCCAGCCGAATCTCTCGCCACGCTTCGCGAACGCACCGAGTCGCTCTGCTATCGGGTGGCCAAGGCGGCTGGCGGTGTGCTAGGGATCGGCAGCATTTCCGCGACCGAGCAAGCCGCGATCGACGAATGCGTGAACACGTGGTCGGCCCGCTAAGTAGCAAACCGTGATGGTGCGTTTTCACTGTTCAATGATTGTTTACAGGGGCCGTCGTGGCTGATCGCTGCCCCGCGTCGTCAATTCCACGTATCCGTGCGGAACTGACGTTCTTCTCGCCTTATCCCCGTGGTCTGAGTAAGGCGGACGAGCCTGGCGTCGAGGCCAAGTAGCGTTGTGGGCACCGCCACCTACGGTCGCGTACCTGTACCAGACTCGCCCTGGTGGATCGGTCGTTCGCCACCCCCCTTGCGCTTGCACTGGTGTGCAAAACTGCATCGGCAATAAAGAACATAGGTCAACTGGCAATTCTGTCAAACCAAGAAGATTGGGGCCGAAGAGAAGCTGCCGCCTTGAGGGCAATCCGACGTCCCCTGCCGGGTTTTTGCCGCGTTATGGACAGGTCGTAGGGGCTGCGCAAAGTCTCTGGTGGCCTGGGCATGCGCGCCGGAGATTATTGCGAACAATCTGGTGGTCGGCTGCGTTTAAGCAGCTTGCTGGAGGACAGGCGTGGCATAGGATAGCGTGCCGGTCGGAGAGCTACTAACAACGGAAACTGAGGTGAGACATGTCGGGCTATGCACGGGGGTGTTTGTTGGCCGCACTGGCGGCGGTTGGCCTGAGCGCGCTGCCGCAGACCGCGCAGGCGACCTGGCCGCGGCGGGTGACCTCGTATTACTCGTTCCCCACAGCGCCAGTCGCGGTGGCGAATTATGCGCCGGTAGCCCCGCCAGCTACGACGGCCGCAGTGCCTTACACGGCGGGGTATCCGTATGTCGCCGCCTCGCCCGTGGTAGGAACTCCCGTGGTTCCCGCGCCGGTTGCGGCCGCTCCGGTGGCAGCACCGACGGTTGCTCCGGTGCTCGCGCCGATCACGCGTCGCCGGTTGTACTACGCTCCTTATGTGCCCGCCGTGGTTGCTCCGGCGGCTTCCGCACCTACGGCCGTGAACTATGCACCAGCGGTTCCGGCAGCAGCACCCGTGACGTCGTATTACGCGCCGCAGCCAGTGTCGCCAGCGCCAGTCGCCGGCTATCGTCCCGCACCGGTGACAACCTACTACGGGCCGACCACGACCACGTATTCAGCGCCCGTGCAAACCTTTCCTGCTCCGCCGGCCGCGGTTCCTGCTGCACCGGTGCAGACGAACTATCCGCCGGCGACGACCATCACGCCGTATCCAGCGGGTGGCTACTAAAGACTGCCGATCCTCTTGTGGTTTGACTGCTAAGTGTTTCGGTCAAGAAATGCAGACGGGCGAGGCTGAAGCCTCGCCCGTTTTCCGTTTGAAGTGTCAGGAGCGCAGTTATTCCGGAGCGGCTTCCGACTTCTCACCCGTTGAATCCGTAGCTGGAGATTCGCTGGCTGGCGATTCCGTCGCTGGGGCAGCCGGTTCGCTTTCGGCCGGAGCATCGGTGCCTGGCGGATTGGCTTCGTCCGAGGCGGGAGCTTCCGTTTCGCTACGGACACCGGCGGGCGAGGACGAGCCGCTTACTTCGGCGTCGCCTTCATCACTCTTGCCGGCAGGAGCTTCGGGGATTTTCACGTCCGAGGGATAATCGTCTTTCTCCGGCATCGTATTCAGGTAGTGAACGTGATACCGGCGGTTATCATCCGGGCCGAAGTACAGCACCGAGATGTATTGCCGCTGCGGCAGCATGCCGCCCCAGTAGCGATAGACTTCTTCGGTGTAGCCCTTCCCCTCGGTGACTTTCGAAGGTTCTTTGCCGAGCAGGTCGCGGATGTCCTGGCTCTTGACCAGCGTGCCTTCCTTCACGCCCTGGGCGTTTCGTTCGGCAACGAGCGCGTGGATTTTCTCGTCGGCTGCCTTCGCGGCCGGTGCTGCGACGAAATAGTCGTGGGCGTAAGCAGCGATCACCAGCAGCAGGATGCCGAACAGGATCAGCGTGCGGACGGGGCTCTTCTTTTTTGGTTCCGCGGGAACGGTCTGGGGATTGGCGCCAGTGGCGACGCGGGTTTCGGCCATTTTGGTCCTCAATGAAGGGAAAGATGAGTAGCAAGGTGACGCCACACTCGCGTTGCGAGCGGCGACAAACCTCGAGCAGTCGACGGGATAGGCTGCCGACCTGCTTCGACGAGCTTGTGAAGCAGTTGAGTTGGAATGTAGACAGAGGCAAACGGTTTTTCCATCCCTTCCGTAGGCTGGCGGAACGTTTTCCGGCAAATCGTTCGGAAACGCACTGATGGCGAGCGACCAAGATGGTGCGCAGGCACGTTTCGCACTTGCCAATCACTATCGGGCGGGCTCGATCGTGTGCAGTTCGAAGTTGGCTTCGGTGGTTCCAGCGGCCGGCACATCGAACTGCAACTTGCCGTCGCGATACCGGCGCGGAACTCGCTCGCCGACGGTGCGATCTGCGTCACCTCCGCTGGAGGTGGCGGTGCTGATGAGCACCTGATGCCGGCCAACAACCGCGCCGGGTTGTTCTGGCTCGACGACCTGAAGCTTGAAGCGGCCGTCTTTGTCGGTCCGACCGAACGATCCCGGTCCGGGCTCTTTCTTTCCGGCGGTGCCGATCGGTTGAAAGCTGACCAGTGCATCAGGAAGCGGTTCGTCGTCGAGCGTTACACGCCCGGAAACCGGCGCAACTTGATAGGGAGCGGACTCACAGCCTGAGAGCGCGAGAGCGAGAACAGCGCAGAGAATGACGGTCACGGAGCACGGTTTCATGCCGGACATTGTACCCGGGCAGGGCGACGCTGCTCAGCAGTTAGCTTGCAGTAAGCAGAGCTACTAAGGAGCCTGAGCGTTTTCGCCGCCGCCGATGGTGGCCAGTTCGCAAAACAGGTTCATATCCATCGTGGTGGAAGCGAGGCGAACCGAGCCGTCGCACAGCACAAACTGACTGCCGCCCGGATGAAAACTGGCCCACCCGCGGTTGCACGCGTTCACCATGCCGCTGCCGCCAATTGCGACGCAGCGGTCGTAGTCGTTCAGGCGGGTGAAGCTGTACGGCGTCGCGTCGGAGCGGTTGTAGTTGTATTCGTAGGCCCAGAAGGTTCGCCGCCGCAGATGCGTGCGCGTGGCGTACTCGCCGATCAGCCAGGTGCTCGAGGTTCCGTCCGTCACGTTGTTGAACCGTTCGCAGTCCAGGTCGCGACCGTCGACTGTATGGAACACGCCTTTCCACTGCCGCGGCAGCGAGGTGTATTGCGGGTAGTTGTCCCACCAGCCACTGCCGTCGCTGCGGCCGCCACAGCCGCGGTAGGAACCGGGGTGATACTCGAACGGAGCACCTGGGCCGCTCTCGGGGCGATCGAGCTTGCGCGGCTCGATATCGGAGGGGCAGAGGTAGGTTTTAACCATCTGCTCGCGGACGAACTCATTCACGACGCTTTCATTGGTCTTATTGTGGTTGTACCGCTCGGCAAGTGTTTGTTGCTCAATGAAGGGGAGCAGGGAGATCGTCCACGTCGTAAAACCTTCCGACATGCAGCACGAACCGAAGTTGATATTGCCCGGCGGGAAGGCACCGTACGTATCGTGGTAGTTATGAACGCCGAGCCCCATCTGCTTCAGATGATTCGAGCACTGGCTGCGGCGAGCGGCTTCGCGGGCCGCTTGCACGGCGGGAAGGAGCAGGGCGACGAGCACGCCGATGATGGCGATCACTACCAGCAGCTCAACGAGCGTGAAGGCGGCAGATCGACATGCTTGTCGCCGTTGCATTGGCCTTCCTCGTGGTGTTGGATGGAGCGGAGTCGGCAACTCGAGACTACTGCTGCGGTAAACTGGATGTAACTCGGCCGGGCATCTACATAGGGCGTGGTTGAAACGCCGCGAACCTGAAGGGCGCTGCCGATGGGCCGGCTGCATCGGGGAGGCCAGTAGGAGAGCTACGAGCCACTTGTTGCTCGCAAGTGGGGCATCCTTTAGGGTAGTCGACGCCCCTCCAGTGAACAAGGATGACGGCCATGCCGGGCAGCGACAAAGGAGCATCAAGGATGTCGGAATTGCGAGTGGATCAAGTGCTTGAGACCTGCTTGTATGTAGACGATCTGGAGGCGGCGGAAGTTTTCTATCAGGGAGTGCTCGGCTTGCGATTGGTCAGTCGGCAGGTGGGGCGGCACTCCTTCTTTCGCTGCGGTAACCGGATGTTCCTACTTTTCAATCCGCAGGAGAGTCGCAGCGATGGGCAAACTTTTCCGCCACACGGATCCGTAGGGCCGGGGCATGTGGCCTTTGCCGTACCAGAAATGTCCCTCGAACTGTGGCGCGAGAAACTTGCGCGGTATCAGGTGGCGATCGAGAAAGTTATCGACTGGCCGGAAGGAGGCCGAAGCTTCTACTTCCGCGATCCCTCGGGTAACAGCCTGGAATTGGCAGCGCCTCGAATTTGGGGCATCTCGGAGGACACGCTCGGCGAGCCACGACAACCGGAGAGCGGCCGGGACGAGGTTGGCTATTGAGGGCTACTGAGCGATCGGCAGGTATTCGACCCACTTCGTGACGACGTTCTTGCCGGTTTTCAACTCGCCGGTCTGCACGGCAGTGCCGGGTGCGAAGGTGAGTGACTCGGTATGACGGCCGTCGCTGTCTTTCCAGTGAAAGGTGACTTTTGTCGCGTCGCCGCTCGGTACCCGATAGACCAGATGAGCCTCCGCGCGGAGATAGGTCTTTTTGCCCGAATTGCTTAAGCGGATCTGGACTGGGCCGGATGCGTTGCCCGCCAGAACCTTGCTGCCATAGCAGAAGCTCTGCGACCAGAAATCCTTCGGTTGTTCGCCGTGCGGCTCGATCGACCAGTTCTTGACGAGCGACTGCCAAGGCTCGTCGTCGCCGAGGCGGTAGTCGATCGCGTACTGAACGTCGGTCCGCGGCGGATTGCCGGAAGCGACATGCGCAGCAGCGTAGATCGCAGCTACAGGTCGGTCTTGTGGTGTGGGAACTTCCAGTGTCATGCTCGGCTGGCCGAACTCGCCGGCCGTCAGATGCTTTCGGGCGTGCGCTACCGTCGGCCCCGCGGAATTGACGGCCTTGCCAGACGCAGCAAAGGTCACGCGCGTGCTGCCGTCGACCAGCCTCGGAATGGTCGATCCGTTCGCCTGGCAGACCGTCGTGATGGTCACGCCGCTTTCCTTCAGTTCGCTCGCCCGGCCGACGATTCGCAACAAGTATTGCTGATAGCCCTTGGCGTGATCGGTCAGATCGACTCGACCATCGACCGCCTGAGTTTCGGACCAGTTTGCACCGCCGTCGACACTCACCGAGACGCCTTTGACCTTCCTGGCCTCAACCACAAGGCCATTGCGGCAACCGGGCTGATAGATGTCCCAGGGTCCGTCACCTGCTGGTGTGGCGCCGATGATGTACGGAGACTGAAAGTGGAACGTCACGCTTCCGTCATCTTCCGCCACGACGGCTTCGCGGTACGATCCATCGGCGAAGTTGGGAACATAAGTAAAGACGGCGTTCGCGAACCGGGCCTGACCGGCCTGGTGCGGCGTGCCCGTCGTGCTGCCGAACATCTTCTCCGGTTGGTTCACCCAAGTGAGCGAACGCTCGGGGCCGGGCATTCCGCCAGTGCGATAGTTGCGACCCCAGAAAACGAACGTCTTGCCGTCTTCGAGACCCGGCTCCAAATATCGACGCAAACGCTCGCCGCGTCGCAGATGAACCATCGGCGGCGGACCGGCGTAGCCGGGCAAATACTCGGCGACGTCAAACTTACCGTACGCCTTCGCATCCCCAGGATGCAATCCACTGATCAGCCAGCCGTGCTGGCGCTCCGGCTTAAAACGCCGGTCGGTCAGCTTCTCCAGTTCCTTGCCTATTTCGCGAATGGAGCAGAGGGCATTGCCTGACTCGTCAAAGACGACGCAAGACAGGTCGTGATCGAGCAAGGCCCATCTGCCCCGGTCATAGGCCCCGCCGGTCAGAAACACCTCGAGGGCGTTGTGGCCGTCGACCCCCACACCGCGAGCCCGGCAATGACCAAATAGTTCCTGCAGCTCCACCGTCCATTGAGAGTGAGTGGTGCCGCAGAGCCCGAACCCGTGGGCGAAGAGTCCTGTCCAGTACTCGCGCGTGCGAAGATCGCCTCCGGATTGAAATCCTTTGCCCCAGAGATTCTGAGTGCCCTCTTCGCCATGCCAGTAGTGCGTGTTGCGCCACAACCACGCGGCAAGAGCGCGCTGTTCGTCGGTTTCGACCGGTTTGCCAGTGACGCGTTCGTAGAGTTCCGCCTGAGTGGCGAACAACCGATCGAAGGTCGAACAAGCGAGTTCGCCGGGATACCATGGGTGGTCGGTTTGAACCTGCGGATCGCCGACGCCCGCGTGTGACATGCTCGAGAATGCAAGGGCAGTTAAGAAGACGGCCAGACGAATTGATCGCATGATAGATGTTCCGGACAGGATGCAGTGGAGTGCCATTGTAGCCATCCCGAATCGGTTCACCACTGATACTGCTCACCGGTCAACTGCGAGTGAGACTGAACCGGCAAAGGATCACGAAAACTTGAAAGCACGAAACGAGTCAGTCGAAGACCTAGGACGAAGCGATTTGTAAGCGTTTGTGTGTTTCGCCAGCCTGTTTTTGACCCTCGCGGCCGCCCGTGCGATAATCTCGCTCCGCATTGCCTCGCTCATTCGACATACAGGAGTTCTTCCGCATGAATCGCCGCGCGTGTTTGCATTCGTTTTTTGTGGTTGTCGTATCACTGGCCGGGGGAGTTTCGGCCGACGAGCCGCTCAAGGAGGGAGTGCGGGGTGTCGCCACGCGGGCACCGAAGGAGATGAAGATCGACGGCGACTTGAGCGAATTCGCCGGCTCGTTCTGCACTCCCGTCAACTACTTTCATCCCCAGGTGAAGGAGCGGGCCGCGCAGTTCTTTTACATGTGGGACGACGAAGCGTTTTATGCCGGGCTGCGAACGCTCGACAGCAAGCAGGCCAACAACGCCCCCGATAATCGGTTGTGGGAAGGCGATGGCGTGGAATGGTATTTTGATACCCGACGAGGGGAGCAGTTCCGAGCCAAGGAGTGGGGACCCGGCGCCGTGCATATGTACTGGACCGGTCACAAAAACGACCAGCTACAGCCGCGCTGGTGCCTGCGGCCCGATATGCTGCAGGCGATTCCGGGCGATGGTGTCGAAGTGGGAGCGCGGAAGACGGAGTTTGGTGCCGAAGTCGAGTTCAAGCTGCCGTGGAAGAACTTTCCGGATTTCAAGCCCGCGCTCAATGAGGTGATAGCGCTCGATTCGGAGCTTTGCTACAGCGACGGTGGTCCGCGGGTTGATCGTACGTTCGCGTTCGGCAGTCCGCTGTCGGTTCAGCAGCCGGCATCGCAGGGGAAGGTGCAACTCGTCGAGAAGCTGGAGCCCGAGCACTGGAAGGCTTGCGGGCCGGTGATGATGCCGGTTCGCTGCGACACGCCGTGGACTCAGAGCACCAAGGCACTGGTTACGGGTCAGATCGCTCTGCCCCCGGATCATGCGGACCAGATTGGAAAGGTGGTTTTCCGAATCGTCGACTTAGACGGAAAGACCGTTGGCGAGTATCCGGCGCAAGCTAAAGCGATCAACAACGCTGGCAAGTTCAGCGTCGCCGAGGCTCAGTGGCCCACGGACGTGGCAGTGCCGGGCGGGCATCTGCTGATCGCTGATGTGCTGGATAAGGAGGGACACATTCTCACTCGCGTGACTCCCCGTCTGGTCAGTGTCGGCATGCAGCAGGGCTATTGAGGCTCTCGCTAGGTACGCGCGTGTTAGCTGACGGGAGCGGTTCGAGCGTGGCTGCAATCAAGAAACGCCAAGACCCGCCAGCAAGTGGCGGGTCCTGACGTGCGTTAGCGAGCGGGGTACTTTCAGTGAAAGAGTTCCAGGATTGGATCGCCCTCCCGTGCGCCCGGGCACCCGAATCTGAGGGCCTCTCCCTCCCCCAAATTCGAGCGCCGGGCAGCAACGGGCGATTTCGTGGCAAGACATCGGACGCTCGCGGGAGTCTCGGCTTCACAGCCTAACCGGCAAGCCGCGAGGCCAGCCTTACGACAACGATTCCTGGTAAGCTCTTTGAAATGTTTCGTAGTTTCGGCAAACTTAAGCTAAGGTTGTTTACTCTCTTAGCTCTCGTTGCTTGATGTTTTTCGTAGAATGCATGCTGTGTGCCGAACGGTCGGTGTACCCACGAAGATTTTTGTGTGGTCGACGCAACATGTTCCTTGTAAAAGAGTTGGGCACATCGAAAAAATTGCTTGCGGCAACCTGCACGCGCCGAAGAGTCTTCACCACGCGTCCAAACCGTTGCTGATGCATAAGGATTGGGCACGCATGCTGGCAAAACTTAAGCACGTTGCCAGCGGAGATGCTCAGGCGTCGCCGCCGAGCGTTTCGAAAGTCGCAGTGCCACGTGACGCCTCGGCAATTTGGGCCGGCATTTCGAGATAGAAGGTACTGCCGGCGCCGAGCGTACTCTCGACGCGAATGTCGCCGCCATGCTCGCGCAGGATCTTCTGGCTGACCGGCAAGCCCAAGCCGGTCCCGCGCGAACCCTTGCGCGATTCGAACACGGAGAAGATCTTCTTGATATCGTGCGGGGCGATCCCTTCGCCGTTGTCCGCCACCAGGATCGCGACCGTGGGTGAGCCAGGTAGGAAGCGGATTGAAACTTCGACCCTGGGCGACTCTCGCTTCTCGCAGGCGTCGATCGCGTTCGTCACGACATTGAGCACCGCCCGGTGCATCAGGTCGGCATCGAACGAGAACAACGGCAAGTTCGGCAATGGCGTCCAGGAGAGCTCAACTCCCGCTTCACGAGCTCGGCTTTGCATCAGCTCCACCACATCGCCGCAGCAATCGTTCAGGTCGCCGGGAGAAAGATCGGGCTCGCGATCCTTGCTGAACGTGAGCATGTCCATTACCAGGTTCGAGATCCGCTCCTGGTTCTTCTCGACAATCCGCCAACCTCGGCGAACGACATCGTTGTCGTCGGCATTGAGACCTTCCTGAATCAGATAGCTGCCGCCGCGGATGCCCTGCAGAATGTTCTTCACATGGTGCGAGAGCGTGGCGATCGTTTGCCCCATCGCGGCCAGCCGTTCGGCTTGGAGCAGGGCGGAGTAGTAAGACGTGTCCTCCACGGCTAATGCCGCCTGGTGGCCAATGGCCACCATCAGCTTGAGGTGCTCCTCCGAAAACTTGTCAATGTTTCGCTGCTGGGCCACGCGGCCGGGAGGCGTATAGGTGTCGATGTAGATCACCCCCACGATGCCGTAGCGACCCTGCATCGGCACGGCGATCGCTTCGCGAACGCCGAGCGTGACGATGCTGCCCGCTGGGTCCCAACGTTCGTCATCGCGGGCGTCGCTCGTAAGCACGCCTTCCTTGTGCTCCATCACGTAGTCGAGAATCGTGCGGCTGATGGTAAGTTTGACGTCTCCCTTCGCTCCCTTTCGGTTGCGGCTGACGGCGGGGGTCAGCTCCTGCGACTCTTGATCGATGAGCATGATCACGCCGCGGTCGGCTTCGACCCACTCGAAGATCAGCTCCATGATGCGATGGAGCAGTTCGTCGATCTCGAGCGTGTGGCTGACGGCGAGCGCCGTGCGATACATGATCTGCAGGTTGCTGCGGGCCCGGGCCAGCCAAGGGCTGTCGACATTGCCGGGCATGCCGAGCAGGCGGCTTCCTTCGTCCTGGCTCACTGATTTGAGAATCCGCGAGCCCTCGGTGGCCTGCAGTCCGACAATGTCCACTTCGTGGGCCAGATTCTGCGAGGAGCGGTCGTCGCCGTCGGTGAAAATCAGTAGCGTCCGGCCTAATTGCAACCGATCGCCGCTGCGCAGGACGCATTGCTCGATCTTCTCGCTGTTAACGAACGTGCCGTTGCTGCTGTGCAGATCGGTCAGCTCGTAGCCTTGGTCCCCCTTGCGCAGCTCGGCATGGCGGCGGGAGATTTCGCTGTCGTTGAGCTGGATGCGGTTCGACGCTTCTCGCCCAAGGGTCAGCGATTCGCCGCGCAGCTCAAACCGCTTGCCGCGGTCGCGACCTTGCATGACGAAAAGCGTAGCCATAGCGAACGTCCTGACGGGCGAACTGCCGGCCGAGACGGTCGGCGGGCGGAACGCCGTATTTTAGACGATTCGCAGGCGCGAGAAACTATCAAGACTGCCGAACTGAGGGCGGCGACTGCCTCGTGGTCGCGACAGACGCACGCTTATGCCGGCCAGTAAAGCTCTGACGCCGAAGAATTGCGGCGAACTAGGCCGCCTTGGCCGCGAGTTGTTCGATGGTGTGCACGAGAGGTCCGTAGTGATACGGCTTCGCGAGCACCTGCTCGGGGGGAAGACTATCGTACCGCCGCGTGCGGCCGAGGATGACTAGGGAAGATCGATGCTCAACCGAAGTGGCATTGATGCGGGCTTGCACGTCCTCACGATCGGCAGCACCGGCATCCAGATCGAGCACAATCACGCGCGGTTGATGCTCCTTCGCGAGTCGCAGGCCGGCTTCGGCCTCGTCGGCTTCAAAGATGCGCAAGCCTCGTCGCTGCAGAGCAAATCGGAGCACTTCCCGCTCCTCGGCGGAAGAATCGATGAGCAGCACGCACGGCTGATCTTGTGCGTCGTCGGCAGGGCAGGGGGGAGCTTGGCGGGGCACCGGTAGACCTCCGTGTTCACCTTGGTGCGATGCTGGCAGGAGGGGCGAAGATTAGCGGCGGGCCGCGGATGTGTCAAAGCCGCTTTCGCCGGGTTTATATCACTGGTTTCCGACGGCCTATCGTCCCTCACTTCCGCCGAACCACCGTGATCGGTGCCAGTTGGGGCGTTTCGCGGCGGGGGTCGTGCGAATCGAGCCAAACGACGTTGCTCGGCTGAATTTCCGTTGCCGGACCATCCAATTCGTTAAAGCCTGACTTTTGAGCCGGCCACTGAGCAACGAATTGGGGATCGCCATCGGCATGCGGCCCAAACACGAAGTAGGTCGGGAGCTGTCGGTCGTCGATCATCACTGCGGTTGGTGGCGGGGCGATGACCGGCCGAACGATTGGAAGTCCCGCTGCACGAAGTTGAAAGATGAGTGCCGGCTCTGCCTGGACGAAGACCAGGCAGAATGGCTCTTCCTGATTCTGCTTCAGATCGCTTCTGATCCTGGTGGCAATTTCATTTGCTGCCCGAGCCATGCTCGTTCGATCGATGCTCAAACTGCCGCCGATGGAACGGATTGGGGAACGACCGAAATAAACGATCGGCAGCGCGATCACCAATCCGACTGCAATCGCCACCGGCAATGTCCATCGGCCGGTTGGGACGACGCTTGCTTGCTCAACCGGCTGAGTCAACGTCTGCACGACTAACGAGAGTGAGAAACCGGCTGCCGACCACAGGCAAGCCAGCAACGGCATGGCAAGCCGTGGATAGGGCCAGTAGTTCGGAGTTGCAATGAGCAATCCGAACAACCAAGCCGCCAGTAGGCAGAAGCCGATGGTCGACTCGCGAGGCGCTCGCTCGCCGCCTCTGCGAAGCAAGGTCATTGCATGAATTGCCACTGCGCTGAGCGACAGGGCCACAAGCACCACGAACGTTGATTCAACGACCGCCGCGGTGGCAAGTGCGACCATTCCGCCGAGAAGTAGAAGCGGTCGGCCCACAATCTCCCTGCGGGCTAGGGCAGGATAAACGCGCGACGAACTTACCCATGCAACGAGCAGAGCCACGGGCAGCGACAACCAACTCAGCACACCTTCCATGGCCGACTGGTTAGCAATTTGTCGTAGCGCCGAACCGACCCAACCGGCCGGCCCAACGACATACTTCGCATGGTTCGCAGCGACTGCCCCATATCCGCCAACGTCGCTCAACCGGAGCGGCACCGGACTCCAGGCAATCGCCGTTACTGCGACGATGAGCGCGAGCACCAATGCGATGCGCCGCCAACCAGCTCTTGCTGTAGGGCTAATCCAGAGTAAGAGCCCGGAACCGGCGAGCGCGATCGCCAGTGGCAGCCAACCGTTGTATTTGGTCCACCACGCCGCGGCCGTCACCAGGCCGGCGATTACAGCCCATTTGCCGATCGGGTTTTCCCATCGGGAAGCGCCGGTCGAACCGGCGAGAATCGGTTGAGTCTCGGTCACACGTTTTCCGCGTCGCTTGGATGTCGTCGCTGGCGGCCGCGTCGGAGCCAGCTGCTCCTGCACTGGATCGGATGCACCCCCTGTCGCCGAGGCGAGAGCCCTGGCAGTCGCAGCAACTGCCAGCAACACGAACAGCGTCAGCAAGACGTCGGTCAAGGCGGTGCTCGTGTACGCGACGTGAAAATCATTGAGCGACGCTAGTGCGAGAGCAGACAGTCCTGCCGCAGGCCCGAACCACCAGCGAGCCATACGCCAGACCACGATCAACGTCAGGCAGCCCGCTATGAGTCCCGGCAAGATTGCAGCCAGGTTTGGCGGCAGCCCGGCGATCATCCCTGCTTCGATCAGCGACGGCAGCAGCGGAGGAGCATACAGATGCTGCATCGGGTAGCTGTAGGGCGGCTCGTTGAAGAACAAGTTTGACGCGTAGACCCCCTCATCGAAATGTTCCACAGCCGATCGACTGGCGACCCACCATCGCAAGACGATACCCACGGCGAGCAGCGCTACGGCCAGCAGCCACTCACGATGGCTCGTCAGCACGCTATTCGAACTGGCGAACGCGGGTTTCATGCGACATCGGTGGCAGGAGCAAGATGCGAATTGTGCTAATATGACAGGCCAATCATTGATCGCCAGTTCAGGGAGGACTTTTCGTGCAAAAGATCGCCGTCCGCGATGCTCGCCAGGTGGAAGCCATCGGTAAAAACGTACGTGTGCAGGGCTGGGTGCGCACCCGCCGCGACTCTAAGGGAGGCTTCAGCTTCATCGAAGTGAACGACGGCACCTCGCTCGCCGGCTTGCAGATCATCGCCGACAACACGCTCGCCAATTACGAGTCAGAAATCCAGAAACTGACGGCCGGCTGCAGCGTGACCGTCGATGGCGAGATCAAAGCCTCGGCGGGCAAAGGCCAGGCGACCGAACTCGCCGCCGCGTCGGTCACCGTCCACGGCTGGGCCGATCCCGAAGCCTATCCCCTGCAGAAAAAGCAGCATTCGTTCGAGAAGCTCCGCGAGTGGGCCCACCTGCGGCCGCGCACGAACACGTTTGGCGCCATCGCGCGGGTGCGCAACTGCGTCAGCCGATCGATCCACAATTTCTTCCAGAAAGAAGACTTCCTCTACATCCACACGCCGATCATCACGGCCAGCGACTGTGAAGGCGCGGGGGCGATGTTCCGCGTCACCACGCTGGACCTGGAAAAACTGCCGCGCAAGGAAGGCAAGGTCGACAGCTCGCTCGACTTCTTCCACAAGCCAGCCTACCTGACCGTCAGCGGCCAACTCGAAGGCGAAATCTTCGCCTGCGCGTTGGGCAAGATCTACACCTTCGGCCCCACGTTCCGCGCCGAAAACAGCAACACCTCGCGGCATCTCGCCGAATTCTGGATGGTCGAGCCGGAAGTCGCCTTCAACGATCTGAACGACAACATGCTGCTCGCCGAGCGGTTCCTGAAGCGGATCTTCAAGGACGTGCTTGAGCAGTGCCCCGCCGATCTCGCGCTCTTCAACGAACACATCGACAAAACGACGATCGCGACGCTCGAAAAGATCGTGAAGAGCGACTTTCGCCGCGTGACGTACACCGAGGCGGTGGAGATCCTCAAAGCCAGCGGCGAAAAGTTCGAGTTCCCGGTCGAGTGGGGCATCGACCTGCAATCGGAACACGAGCGCTGGCTCACCGAGAAGAAATTCGACGGGCCGGTGATCCTGTACGACTATCCCCGCACCCTCAAGCCGTTCTACATGCGCGTGAACGACGACGGCAAAACGGTCCGCGCGATGGACGTGCTCGTTCCCAAAGTCGGCGAGATCATCGGCGGCAGCCAGCGCGAGGAACGACTCGACGTGCTCGAACAGCGGATGGGGGAGCAAAACCTCAATCTCGACGACTATTGGTGGTATCGCGAGCTGCGCAAATACGGCACCGTCCCGCACGCCGGCTTCGGCCTCGGCTTGGAGCGCGTGATCCAGTTCATCACGGGCATGGGCAACATCCGCGATGTGATCCCGTTCCCTCGAACGCCGGGGAACGCGGAGTTCTGAAGTAGCAGGCACACGTTGTGTGCCGTCCTGCGTGCAGTGTGATGGCGGGGCATCCTGCAAGATCAGAATAACGGGTCTCGCATGGCATCGAGAATCGATCTGGAAGATTGCCTGACGTGGGAGGAGGATTTGCCTCGCCCGCAGTGGGATCTCTTGGCAAGTTACGTTGAGCAATTGCCGGACGAGCAGCGGCGTGAAGCCTGGTACGGCCTAGTGCAGCAATGGGTCGCTCGGCTCGCCGAGTCGCTCGGCCCGCAGTACGACCAGTACGTCACGCGGACGATCACCTTACTTTCGCCTCCGACCAGTCCCGCACCACCGCGGCTTGTGGAGCTTGCACAGGCGTGCCGGTCGTCGCTCGAGTATCTTCTGCCCGGTATTGCCGATTTTCACGATCACAGCAGTCTCATCGTGATTCTCGACGACGAGGAGACGTACTATCGTTATCTGTCCGCCTTCTACCCTGAGGGCGAACATGGAGCGTCGGCGGGCGTGTGCATTCGCGAGGGGCATCCGCATATCGCGATACGGAATTACCGCACCACTTCGATCGGCCGTACGCTCGCGCACGAGCTGACGCACGCCTCGCTCACTCATCTGGAACTGCCGCAGTGGATCGAAGAGGGGCTGGCCCAGATGTTCGAGCACGAAGTTGGCGGCGCCGACGACTTCGCACTCACCAGTCGCGACGCGGCGAAACACAAAGCTTACTGGGGACAGCATGGGCTGGACGATTTTTGGCGCGGCGATGGCTTCAACCGCTCAGGCCGAGTGCAGACTCTGAGCTACCAACTCGCTGATGTACTAATGCGCATTCTGCTTGAGGATCACAAGCCCCGCTGGTTCGGCTTGAGCAAAGGGAAGCAGCGCGAGTTGATGGCCTTCTTGCGAGAGGCCCGCGTCGAGGACTGCGGCGAAGAGGCCGCCCGCACGCATTTGGGTTTCGGGCTGGGCGATCGGGCCAGCAAGTTCCTAGGGCCGGGACAGTGGGATGTTTCGATTTGACGCGGGACGATCTTGTGCGCGATCCTGAAATGAAGTTCAAGACGGGTTTGCTGGCGATTGGCCTGACCCTCTTTACAGCAATGGCGGTAACGATCGTCGTGCTTCGCAGTCCACCTGCGCTGGCCTCACGAATCCGGCGATTGGGAGGTGAAGTGCGATTGATTGAGCATCCAGGGACGCCACAGTGGCTCCAGCCGATCGAAAAACTGTGTGGTCCTTTCAAGAGATTCCATTCGATCAGTTTCATACGGATCGAGTCCGACGAAATCACGAATGAGCACTTGAAGGAGATCGCCGGTTGCCCCGATTTACTGGATCTTCTGGTTGAGAGCGACTCAATCACGGATGATGGAGTTCTGATGCTGGCGAATCACCAAGCTTTGATGAATTTACATCTTTCCGGCAAGCAAATCACCGACCGCGGAGCGGCGGTGCTTGGCGATCTTCGTCTTTCGTCATTCAGTGTCGAAAGCGATCAAGTGACGGGTCAATTCCTCGAAAGCGAGATTCATCCCGGCCTGGTAGCCTTTGGAGTTTCCAGCACGAAGTTTACTGATTCGAGCGTCCCTACCCTTTTGAAACTGCAACAGCTCAACGAACTGTCGCTCAGCGGATCACGAGTATCTGATGAATCGATTGACGAAATTGCTTCGATTCAGCACCTGGCATGGATAGATCTCTCCGAAACGCGAATTTCGGAGGAGGGAGTAGCCGCGCTGAAGAAGGCTCGACCACGCGTCAGGGTAATTCAGTGGGACTGAATTAGCCCGGAGGGAGTCATGGGCTGCTTCGAGTGAAATCGGTATGCACAAGTCGCTCCGAGTGCTTGTTGTAGCGATCACCGCCGTAGCGTGTGCGTCGCTTGGATCACGCTTGCGGTCAGGCAACAGTATGCGGAATCGCGGGAGATACCAGACCTAGAAACAAAGTTTCCGGACGAAGCAAACCGAATTTCGCAGCGGAGCGGCCTGTCGATTATCAAGCCGAGCGGCTGGCTGCACGAAGTTCATTCATTCAAGGACGGATCCCTCGGAAGCATCACTGTACGTTCTTCCAAGAGAAAGTTTGCTTCCAGTTACTCCTTTACAAACGCTTCCGGACCTCCGCGAGAAACCGACGACCTGCGACCGATTGCCTTCGACGGTCGTTCGGCAGTGATGGAGTTCAATATCTATCCAACCGAGGCGGGTGACAGAAGTTCGGGGAACCTCTATTTCCAGGACGGCGATGAGTGGTTTCTGGTCCAGTTCGGCTTGCAAGGAACTTGGGACGAACCACCGCGCGGTTTCATGCGGTATCTGCAAACCGCAAGAACAGATCGTCGATAGTCGGAATGCTTTCAACATCGCGGCTTGAGGTTACGAGTCTTCAGCGAATCATCCAACGGTTCCTGCGACGCAGATGCCCTCGGGCAGCGATTGGCTGCTCTTAATCGAAGCCTGATGGAAGGGTTCGTGGCCGTTCCAGCCTCCCTCACCCTTTCCCTCTCCCGGAGGGCGAGGGGATGGTGGTCGCCTGCGGCTCCCTGAATGCTTCAGGCAACGCTTTGATGATGGGCAACCATCGCTTCGAGTGCGCCGCCTGGTCCCGTATAGCTCACACGAAGGTGCGTTCGAGTTTCACCGCTTCGGCAAGTCGTTTCAGGTACGTCCGCCGGCGGATGTCTTTGGCGCCGAGGCTTTCGGTGTGGTCGTTCGTCCACTGGACGTCGAAGAGGGTGTAGTTGCGCCCGATGAGGCGGTGGGTTAGGTGGTGGAGGGCTGCTTTGGAGGCGTCGGTGACGCGGTGGAACATCGATTCGCCGGCGAACAGGCCGCCGATCGCCACGCCGTACACGCCGCCGACCAGTTCGCCGTCTTGCCAGACCTCGACGCTGTGGGCGTAGCCCAGTTCGTGCAGCGCGATGTAGGCCGTCTGCATCGAGAGGGTCAGCCACGTGTCGCTGTCGTTGTCGCGCGGCAGGGAGCAGCCTTCGATCACCTGGGGGAACGCCTGGTTGATCGAGAACTGGAACTCGCCCCGCTTCAGCCGGCGGGCCAGTCGGCTGGAGGTGTAGAACTCATTGGGCTCAAGGATGCCGCGGGGATCTGGCGAGAACCAGGCGAGGACTCGCCGCCCTTCCAGGCGCAAGGGCATCGGGAAGATGCCGCTGCGATAGGCTTCGTAGAGCCATTCGGGCCGTAAGGAGCCGCCGACCATCAGCAACCCTTCCGGGCCAGCATCCTGCGGCGAGGGAAAGACCGGGCGGTCACTCGGTGGGAACATCGTCATCGCTCGACAGAACCGACGGGCGGAAGCTGGGTTCATTGTAGCGGGGCCTGCAAGGCCGGCAGAAGTCCGAGACAAGGGAACTCATCCGCAACGTCCTTTTCTGTAGCGGGGCGGTTTGGAGAACGCGATACTGGGCAAATGATTGCCTTCGAGATTCTCGTGAACGGTCACCACATCCAAACCGTTGCCGCCGGTGAATTGGGAATGGTGACGGCCAATCTGATGGCCCACCGCATTGGCCGCGGAGACAGCGCAGTTGCCGAAGAGATCTGGCTGCACCCGAGTGGGGTCGAAGACGGAAGCGGCGACCACGTGGAATGGGCCACCTCCTACTTGAAGGTTGGGGATGCCGTGACGATTCGAATCGTCGAGAGGGGCACTCCAGGTGATTCGCCTTACGAGCGGCGAACTAGTGAAGAGGTGGAGCAGATACGCGGGGAACGACGCGATCGGTTAAGTTGATCCTAATTTATTTTGCGTTAACTGTTGACAAAGTGCGATATATTAATTAATCTGTGGGATGCGGCGGTGGGTCCAGTGGTTCCTCGGGCGCTGGCTGGTGTCAGTCGAACCGCTGGCGTGCCGAGCAGCGTGGGGCGTCGGATGTGTGCATCGCCGATGAAGTAATTCGCAGATTTACGTCGAACCAGCAAAACTGCGGCCCACTGCTTGGTGTTGAATAAATCGATGAGTTTTTCACCGAGTTGGGGGCCCCTGAGGGACGGTGTTGTGGTGAAAAACCTGCCTGGTTGTTCAACAGGCGAGGGTAGGGGAGTAGGTGGCAGAATCGACGTAAGTGTTGCGAGTGGTTGCTCGGCGGAGGGAAACTTAGGGCGAGGGCTTGTTGCGGTTCGAGCAGCCCGGCTGGCTGCGAGCAGCGTTCCGATGCTTTCCTGGTTTGCGTAATCCGAATTTTGCTTAGGCGAGAGTTGATTCTGCACAGGCGAGAGGCCTGTGGCACGTCGGGCAGCGGTCTAAAAAGGTTGGCAAAGGCATGGACCGGGCGCCTATAATGAGGCGTTCGTAATGGCTCATCTTGTCGCGGCGGCAATCGGGTATGGATGCATTCCTCGAAACAGACGGCGCCCGGCTGGACGCATCGGCGTCTGGCTCCGTTAGCACTCCGCGAGAAAGTCGTTTGGAGAGTGCGCCGCGCAGCGAAAATCTTCGCCACGACCCCGTTTTAGCCGCTCGGGCGGATGTGAGCCCTGCCGATGCCGCCCGCATTCATCTGGCTTGGGCGAAGCTCGTTTGGCTGCTGTCGTTTCTGGCTGTGGCGCTGACGATGGCCTATCTGGTGCCGTTCGCCGCCGAGCAGACGCAGTATGCCATCACCCGCGGCAAGCAGCGGGCGGAGTATGAAATTGCATCGGAGCATCTGTCCGGTTCGCCGCTGGAGCAGCTTTCGAGTGCTTACCAGATGATTTCGCAGCGGGTCGGTCCGAGCGTGGTGCACATCAACACCATTGGCCCGCCGCAGCCGATCATCGCCAGCCTGCCGCTGCCCGGTTCGGGACCCATTCCGCGGCGGTCGCCGCTCGATGGTCAGGGGTCTGGCTTCGTTGTGGATCCCGAAGGTTACATCCTCACCAATTACCATGTCGTGCGCGAGGCTAACGAGATTCGCGTGGCCCTTTCGGACGGCCGGCGTGTTGTGGGACAGGTCGTCGGAACCGATCCGGAGACCGATCTGGCAGTGATTCGAGTCGACGTTGGCAACCTGATCGCCGCCGAGTGGGGGGACAGCGACGAGACCGATGTGGGCGCCCTGGTTTGGGCGGTTGGCAGCCCGTTTGGGCTCGAACGAAGCATTACCTCAGGCATCCTGAGCGCGAAGCATCGTGCCGGGCTTGCTGGCACGCCGTACCAGGACTTTCTACAGACCGACGCGGCTGTGAATCCCGGCAACAGCGGCGGGCCGCTGGTGAATGCTCGCGGCGGCGTGGTTGGCGTGAACACAGCCATCGTTGGCGATGCGTATCAGGGGATCAGCTTCGCGGTGCCGAGCAATGTAGCCCGCGAAGTCTATGAGCGTCTGCGGGGGGATGGCGAAGTCCGCCGTGGTTGGCTCGGTGTGGCGCTCGATTCGATCAATCGCGAGCGGGCCGAGGAACTTGGTGTTCAGGAGGGCCTGGGTGCTCTTGTCGCTCAAGTGGTAAAAGAGGACGGCAAGGACTCACCGGCCGCTGCGGCTGGCATTCGCGTCGGCGACATTGTGCTTCGCTGGAATGACTCGCCGATCAAAGGGCCCGCATCCCTCAGCAATTTGGTGGCTCGGACTGAAGTGGGCACCACAGCTCAAGTGCTGCTTCTTCGCGGCGGCGAGGAGATGACCGTGGAAGTGGCGGTCGGTCAGCGGCCGCGGAAGTAAGCGAATGCTGCGGCGACCTTAGCTGGACCGTAACACGGTCCGGAGAAAAGCCGATTGATTCTGCCGAGCGAAGCGAGCGTTCCAAGACGACTCGCGGTCTTTCGTTCGCGTGGTTGCGTCCGCTTGCCGTTCTCCGGGAGCTGTTAGCTCCCGGCTACGACCTCGAATGAATGCAAAGCGAAGTCCAAGGACCCGGTCTACTTCGTCACCGGTTTGAGCGAAATCTGGCCGGCGCCTTCTTTCACGTTGCCGCGGGCCATGCAAGTGGCGACTCCGCCCGAGGGCAGGTCGGTCTGGATCTCGATTGTGCTCTTAATCTCCCCAGGGCTCGCCGGAGCGGTGAACACCACCGGTATCAGGTGGACTGCACGTGCCTGGTCGCTCACTTTGAACTGGAAGGCGCCGTCTTCGCAAGCAATGTTGATGATGCGGAACGGCGACTTGGCTCGGATGACGAGCTGCTTGGTGACCGTCTGGCCGGGAGCGACCTCACCGACGAAAAGGGAACTCGGGCTGACAGTTAGCGGCGGCACCACGCGGCCTTCGACCGCGATCGGCACCTGCGGCAGATTGCGGTCGTTGGTCACCAGCATCAGCGAGTCTTGAATGTAACCGGCTGGGGTGCTGTCTTTGAGCCGAACCACCATTTGGTAGGTCACGCGACCGGCCTGACGCATTGGTTCGCTGAGTTCGACTTCCAGGTTCTCGTTGGCGCTTTGAACGTCGGTAATGGTCCAATTCGTCACGCCGTTTCGCGTGACCGTGACGCGCTGCTCGAGCGGCTCACCTTCGGGCACTTCGCCAAAGTTGACGCTGCCCGGCTGGAAGTCGACGTCGGCGTGAATGTAGCCGGATACATTTAGTTGGACTTCGGCGTAGTAGGGTTTGTCGATGACGACGGTGATGGTCGCCTTACGATCGCCCTGGAACGATCGTGTGTTGAAGGTGGCGAGGATCGATCCCTTCTCCCACGTCTTCAGCCATTCTTTGGTGATAGTCGGAGTGGTGCAGCCGCAACTGGTGCGGACGGCAGCAATGTGCACGTCCTCTTCGTAGAGGTTCTGCAGTTCGAAGGCGAATTCCGTCTTCGCTCCGCGCGCCACATGACCGAAGTCGTGCGTTTTGGCGGAGAACATCTTCTGAGCCCATTCCTTGGCAGACGCGGGCGAAGTTGCCGCGATCAGAACCAGTAGGGTCAAACAGAACTTGCGAATCATGGAAACTCCTCCCGCTGTGGCCGGGGCCAGCGGGCGCCTTGCGAACTGAGCAAGCCGCACCGGGTCAACGCGTATCGCGGTCCTATCGCCGAGAGCAAAGTCGTTCACGTCGTGAGGCATAAACAATTGGCGATAAGCCCGCGGAGTGCGACCGTCGCCCGAAGGCGACCGCGCTACCCACGCGCACTGCGAGCGGCTAACCAACCCGCATGAATTGAATATTCGGCCATTTCACCTACGTGCTACAAAACTTTTCTCCCGGCCGTGGACCTGCGCAAAACAGGCAACCGAGCAGTACAAAACTCGTGCCATGTTGCGTACGCTAGCGAACGTCAGCCTGCAAAAGCCTGTCGTCCGCAAGCACCGCTCCTCTTAAGGGTTGCGCGCGATCGTGGCCGAAGCCGCTAGAATGTGGGGCGTAAAAGCGCAAATGATGACGAAGGGCATCACCGAATCGGTACCATCGTTCCAGGCGGACCACCGCACACTTGGTAGGATTCAGCTTTGGTTTCTACGCGGCGAAATGCGGAATCGCCGCAAGGCCAATTTCCAGCGGCAGCAAGGCGTGCTTGCACAGTCCCTTGTGGTGGCATGAGCGGTGGGCACCAAAATAGTGTCTAATCCTTGCGACTTTGACGTCTGGGTCTAGATTGTTTCCTGTCTTGCTGGTGGTTCGAGTCACAAGCAACGGCGAATGGATTCGCAACTCGTTCGATAGGGAGATCGCTTCGGCCTAGGTTCCGGAAGAACACAGCGCTGAATGTGTAACCAGCCGCCGGCGTTTTGCTGGCGTCGTCAGGATGACACCTGCACCCACTCTCCTCTCAGGTGCGGGCGTTCGCCAATACGAAACTTCCATCAGTGGAAGCTCGCTGATTGCGCTCGCCATTTCTTCTGTTTCCTGCCCGTCGAAGCCTTGGCCAGGACGCCAAGACCGTTTCCTTAGCCTCGACCGCTGAGACACCCCGTAGGGATTTCGGGATTGTATTTCGTACAGGAAAAAGGGAATTTGACGATGTCTGTGAAGCCGCTGATTGGATTGAATGCTGATTACCGCCCAATGCGCAAAGAGGGTCCGGCCCTCAGCTACGTGCAGGCTGGCTACTACAACTGCATTCAGGCCGCTGGAGCGATTCCGGTCATTCTGCCTCCTCTCGAGCACGAAGCCGATCTGAAAGCGGTGCTCGAGAAGCTGGATGGCTTTGTGCTCGTCGGCGGCGGCGATCTCGATCCCCGTCGGGACGGTTTCCAGATGCACAGCAGCGTGCGGATCATGGATCCTCGCCGCGAAGAATTCGACCGGATGCTCATTCGCCTGCTGGCCGACCGGCGGATTCCGACCTTCGGCATCGGTGCCGGCATGCAACTGCTGAACGTGTCGCAGGGCGGTAACTTGTTCCTGCACTTGCCCGAAGAGTTCGCCAGCGCAATCCCTCACAAAGACACGCAAGACCCTGAGCACCGTCACGGATTGGAAGTTGTATTCGGCACCCTCATGGAGCGGGTCTATGGCGATGGCGAAATCCGCGTGAACAGCCAGCATCACATGGCTGTGGACGAGGTGGCGCCCGGCTTTATCGTTTCGGCCCGTTGCCCGGACGGCGTAATCGAAGCGATCGAGAGCAGCCGCGAAGACTGGTTCGCCATCGGCACTCAGTTCCATCCAGAAGCCGATTCGGCCTCGGCGCTCGATGTGCGAATCTTCGAAGAATTCGTGACCGGCGTGATCGAACGGCGTGCGGCCCGCGTTGGATAGTGCGGCTTCTGCACGACAAATGACCGGTGGGTGGCGGGGCCTACGCGCAGCGTGGCCCCGACTAGCAAAACCATCGAACGGGGCCACGCTGCGCTTAGGCCCCGCCACCCGAACGCTACTCGCTAATTACGGTGTGATCGTCGTACCCAGCACGGTCAAGAACTGGCGGATCCACGCCGGGTGCGCCGGCCAGGCCGGGGCAGTGACGAGATTGCCGTCGGTGTGAGCGTTATCGAAGGTGTCGCTTGGCGGCACGAACTCGCCGCCGGCCAGTTTCACCTCGGCTGCGCAAGCGGGGTAGGCGCTGCAGGTTCGTCCTTTGATCACACCCGCGGCGGCGAGCAACTGCGGGCCGTGGCAGACCGCTGCGATCGGCTTTTTCGCGGAGTCGAAGTGCTGCACCATTTCGATTATCCGCGGATTCATCCGCAGATACTCTGGCGATCGTCCCCCAGGAACGACTAACGCGTCGTACTTCTTTTCATCAATGTCGTCGAAGGTAGCGGTCAACTTGAAGTTGTGGCCGCGCTTCTCGCTGTACGTTTGCTCGCCTTCAAAGTCGTGAATGGCGGTAGCGACGGTCTCGCCCGCTCTCTTGTTCGGACAAACTGCGTGCACCTGATGTCCGGCCATCAGCAACATCTGGAACGGCACCATGACCTCGTAGTCTTCCACGTAGTCGCCCACGAGCATCAGAATTCTTTTAGCAGACATCAGGTTCCTCCTGGCAGTGACAATCGAAGCATTGACCGCGGGACTCTCAGGCCGGTCGCATCCCGACCTCGAAAAACTTAACGGGCCCGCATTATAAATGAACGGCGATGAGCCGTTGCTGGTCGCCAGGCTGCGGCTGTAGCGGAGGGTCTTGCCAGTGGATCGCTTGCGCTGCAGCGTGTCGCTCGCCGACGACGCGTTTGAACTCCGAGACAAGCTGCTGCAGCACATCGCGTTCGGATGACCCTTCGGCCGCAATCTCCGGCAGATTCGCTACACGCGCTCGCACCTTCCCAGCAGCGTCCTTGGGCGAAACGATGACGATGCAATTGAAAACTGGTACCGGCCCGAGCGGCACACCGTGTTTCTTGCCAGCCAAAGCGGCGAGTGGATTTGCCTCGGCCGAATCGCTCATGGGACACCTGCGGGGCTGGAAGCCGCGAGTTCCACGCCGCGGCGAGCTTGGATCAATCGTTCCAGCTGATCCATGATCAAAAAGATCCCCGCCGCGCAGGTGCCGGTCAGATAGCCCAGGAACCCGCCGAATGGAACCGACATCACAAACAGCGCAATCACCACTCCCCCAGGCACGCGCGGCGACACGATCGGAATGGTCAGAGCAAACAGGGCGAACACAATCGCGCCTGCCGCTACCGACGCGACGCGCGGCACGCCGCCGAAAAACATCTGCACCACGCAGATCACCAGCGAGAGCACACCGAGGAACAGATAGATGAAGGGATGGGCATTCAGGCCCTGCAAAATCCCGAACATGACGGCCAGCGCCGTCATGATTCCCAAGATGGCCGACATGCCGAAGCGCTGCGGAACTACGTAAGTCTGCTGCTTGTTCGAAGTTGCAGCCGCTACCGACAGCTCGTCCACCAACTCAGCTTCGACAATCTCTTCCGCCGCACTACTAGTAGCCTGTACAGCCGGAACTTGGGCCGGCACCGCGTCATAGGCGGGCGTGCCGTCGTCATTCCACGCTGGGGGCATCTTAAAGCGTAGCGGTTCTCGGTCGCTCATATCTTCATTGTGACAAGTGAGGCAAGTCCGGCCAATCACTTTCGCCGGTGGGAGGGCGAAAAACAAGCTGTCCATGTAGTAGGCACACTCCGGGTGCTGTCGAAACGCTCGACCTCGCCACGGCCAAGTAGGTCGCGCCGCGAGAGGAAATGTCGCAGTCACGTGGGGCACACGGAGTGTGCCTACTACTCTGTTCGCCCACCCATCCCGATCAACCGGACAGATCGATCGGAGGCAAGTACAAGCTGGAGAAGATAGGACACACTTGACGATAGACAGTGTGGTTGACCGGCTCCGCCAGTCGACTTGTTCAAAGGCAGGATGATCCTGCCTGGCGCGGAATGGATTCGCAAGCGCTCTCGGTTTGGACGGCCACAAGCTCCAAGCACCGGACGTGCGATGACGGTTCCTGCACCACACTTTCTGTTGTTTTCCGAGGCTTCGGATGCCTCGGAAGATCGGCCCGATTCGGGCCGCTGGCGCTTTGTGCTCGAGGCGCTCGATGGCTCAACCGCTCTGGAAGCCGCCGACGAAGAAACTGAAATCTCCTCCGAACGGTTGGAGCTTTTGGCTATCGTCCGGGGCCTAGAGGCACTCGACCAGCCGTCGCGGGTGACGCTGGTCACCCGCAATCGCAACATCAGCCGCGGACTGCGTTATGGCCTAGAGCAATGGCGCGAGAACGACTGGCAATGGGAACGCTTCGGCCAGATGACGCCGGTAAAGAACGGCGATCTCTGGAGGCGGATCGACCAGGCGCTATCGATTCATGCGGTCGAGTGCCGAGCCTGGAAGCTTGGCGCGAGCGACGATTTGTCTGAATCAGCCTCCGCTCAGCCAGCCGCTTCCTCCGCTTCGACATGGCGACGCGGATCGGACGGTCGGGCCCATCGGATCGACCAGGCCATCTCACCACGCCGGCGCAGTGATGACCGGCCGGCACGGTCCAGCCATCCGCCGATTTGGCGTCGCTGGACACGGCTGCTGCAGCAATGGCTTGGTCAAACCTCGGCCGCCTTTGGTCAGCAAGCGATGTCGCGCTAGGAATGCCAGCAACAGCTATTCGCCTGTCTGATCGAAACAACCACCCCACCTGATCCATACACGTATCCCCCCTGAAGGAGTCTGACGTGCGAACGAGTGTGTCGCTGGAAGGCATGCAAGCCTTGCTCAATGGAAACCTGGGCAACCCGACCGATGTACTGGGCCCGCAGCCCGTAATGCACGAGGGCCGCAAAGCCTTGGCGGTGCGTGCTTTCTTGCCAGAGTCGAAGCAGGCTTGGGTCGAAGATGCCGCCCAAACCATCCAGCGGCCCATGCGTCGCATCCACCCGGCCGGGTTGTACGAGGCAATCTGCCCGCTTCCCGAACGCTCCGCGCTCGGTCATTATCAGTTCCGTGTCGCGCAAGAAGGGGGTGAGATGACGACCGTCCAAGATCCTTACGCATTCGCACCGCTGCTGACTGACTTCGACCTGCACCTGTTCGGTCAGGGTCGGCTGATGAAAGCCTACGAAAGCTTCGGCGCTCAGTTGCGCGAAGTGAATGGCGTGAAGGGTACGAACTTCGCCGTTTGGGCGCCGAACGCCCAGAGCATCAGCGTCGTGGGCGACTTCAACCGCTGGGACGGCCGGCGGCACCCGATGCGCCGTCGCAACGACGGCGGTGTATGGGAACTATTCATTCCTGCCGTCGGTGTGGGCGAGAAGTACAAGTTCCGCGTCCGGAACAAGTGGGGCGAGGTCGTCGATAAGAGCGATCCGTACGGCTTTGCCGCCGAATTGCCACCACATACGGCTTCGATTGTGTCGGATCTCGGCCGGCACAAATGGAACGACGACGCTTGGATGGAGCGCCGCGCCAAATTGAACCAGATGGAGCAGCCCGTCTCGGTCTATGAGGTTCACCTGGGTAGTTGGCGTCGCAGCCACGAGCGCAAGCACGGCTGGCAGAACTATCGCGACCTGGCTCACCAGCTTGTCGCGTACTGCAAGGAGATGAACTACACGCATCTGGAACTGATGCCCATCAGCGAACATCCCTACACGGGAAGCTGGGGCTATCAGACGGTCGGCTACTACGCCGTGACCAGCCGCTACGGCACGCCTGAAGACTTCATGTACTTTGTCGATTACTGCCATCAGAACGACATCGGCGTGATCCTTGACTGGGTTCCCGCCCACTTCCCAAAAGACAATCACGGCCTGCGGCAGTTCGACGGCACCGCGCTCTACGAGCACGAAGATCCGCGCAAGGGCGAGCACCCAGATTGGGGCACGCTAATCTTCAACTACGGCCGTAATGAGGTGAACAACTTCCTCATTTCCAACGCCCTGTTCCTGCTCGACAAGTATCACATCGACGGCCTCCGCGTCGACGCAGTCGCTTCGATGCTGTACCTCGATTACAGCCGCAAGGAAGGCGAGTGGGTTCCGAATCAGCACGGCGGTCGCGAAAACCTCGAAGCGATCTCCTTCCTGCAGGAGTTCAATATCCAATCGCACGGGAACTATCCCGGCGTGATGACGATCGCCGAAGAGTCGACTGCCTGGGGTGGGGTATCGCGGCCGACGTACACGGGCGGCCTCGGTTTCACGTTCAAGTGGAACATGGGTTGGATGAACGACACGGTTCGTTACTTCAAGAACGATCCGATTCACCGCCGCTACCACCACAACGAGCTGACGTTCAGCCTGATCTACGCGTTCAGCGAGAACTTCTGCCTGCCGCTGTCGCACGACGAAGTGGTGCATGGCAAAAAGTCGCTGCTTGACCAGATGCCGGGCGACTTGTGGCAGAAGTTCGCGAACCTGCGGTTGCTGTACAGCTACATGTGGACACATCCCGGTAAGAAGCTGCTATTCATGGGTAGCGACTTCGGCCAGTGGAACGAGTGGAATCACGACAGCGAACTGCAGTGGGATCTGCTGCAGTGGGACACCCACGGCGGCGTGAAGCAGATGCTGTCGGACCTGAACGGTCTGCTGAAACGCGAGCCCGCGCTACACGAAGTCGACTTTGAAGGCAGCGGCTTTGAATGGGTCGATTGCTGCTCAGCGGACGATAGCGTGCTAACCTACATCCGCAAGGCCAAGGACCCGAACGATTTCGTCGTCGTCACGCTGAACTTCACGCCGGTCGTACGAACAGGTCACCAGATCGGTGTGCCGCAGGGCGGCTGGTACCAGGAAGTGTTCAATAGCGATTCGCAGTTCTACGGCGGATCGAACGTGGGCAACTTCCCGGGCAAGATGGCCGAAGAGCCCGGCTGGCACGGTCGGCCTTTCAAGCTGACGATGGACCTGCCGCCACTAGGCTGCGTGGTCTTCAAGCCAGAGCAAAAGACCAACGGCAAGTCGCACTGAGCGAGTCCGTAAGGTGAACTTGGTTGCCTGGGGCATAGCGAAGCGCTGCCCCAGCGAACCACAATCAGATCAACCATGTGCAGTTGCCGCGACGGTCGATTGCACTTTCTGAAATCGCCCGCCGAGCAGGAAACATCTGACCTGCTCGGCCGTATCACGGCGAAAGAGCACCGACGAGTGCAGGCCGGGCAGCACAATGTGATCGGCTTCGCACGGCAAATGGGTGCTGGCCTCTCGAACCATATAATCCCAGCGTGCCGCGATCACGCCGACTTCTAGATCGCTCGGATGGGGCAGGGTGCAGACAAAGCCGCTCGCATCGTCCGTCAGCTGATTGAGCGGAGGACAAACTCGCCCCAGCCAAGGCTTGAGAAACGTCGCCACGCGCGAGCCCGCGTTCGGTGGAGCAATCATCACCAGCCGGCCGAACTTGCGTGGCCGATAACGCTCCAGCGCCAGGCGAGTCACGATGCCGCCCATGCTGTGGGTGACCAGGTTGATGGTGTCGACCGAATCGCTTTCGTCCAGCTGGCGCAGGGCGTCGGCCAGGCGATCGCTGTGCACGGCAATCGGCGACCAGAGACTGCTGTACCCCCAATTCACTACGCGGCCGAAGTAGGCCGTGAGCCGACTGGCAAGCGGCGCCATCACCATCGGATGCGCAGCGAGTCCGTGAATGAGCAAGACCGCCGACGATTCTGTCCGCGGAGTCCTTTTTGGCGAATTGTTCGCAACTGTGCTCACGGCTGGCTCCTACATCCATCGTAAGAAACCGAGCACGATCCGACCAGTCGAGAATGACGGCTGCGGCGGTCTTACGTCCGCGATTGCCATCGCCTTACAGCGATTGTTCGGCTTGTGCGAGTGACCTAGATCGTGGGTCAGGCGCCCCGTGCCTGACAAAATCGACTCTGCGAGAAGGAGCGGTTCGAGATTGCTAACCGCATTGCGTCAGGCATGGAGTGACTGACCTACAGAGCTGACTATAGAACCTTCGCAATCGCCTCGGTCAGCGCCGGCATGTTCTCTTCCGTCATGCCCGCCACATTGATGCGGCCGCCGTTCGCAACGACATACACCGCATGCTTGTTGCGGAGTTCATCGACTTGCATGTTCGACAGGCCGGAGAACGAGAACATTCCCTTCTGATCGGCGAGAAAGCTGAAGTCGTGGCTTGGAGCCTTTTGCTTCATCGTCTGGACGAACAGCTCGCGCATCTTGTGGATGCGGCTTCGCATCGAGGTAAGTTCATCTTCCCACTGCTGACGAAGCCCAGCCTCGCTGAGGACCAGTGCAACGGTTGCAGCGCCATGTTGGGGCGGATTGGAGTAATTCGTGCGAATCGCAATCCGCACCTGGCTGATCGCCCGCTCGGCATCGTCGGCCTTCGCGCACACGACAGTCAAAGCGCCGACGCGTTCGCTGTAGAGCCCGAAATTCTTCGAAAACGAGCTACAAACGAGCAGTTCCTTCGATCGGCTGGCGATTTCGCGCAGGCCTGTCGCATCCTCGGCCAATCCGGAGCCAAAGCCTTGGTAGGCAAAGTCGATCAGCGGCAGCAGGCCCCGTTCGGCGATGACCTCGGCGATTTGTTTCCATTGCTCGGCGGTCGGATCGATGCCGGTCGGGTTGTGGCAACACGCGTGCAGCAGCACGATGTCACCCTTGGGAATCTGCTGCAGAGCGGCCAGCATGGCCTCGAAATCGAGCTTCCGCCCGGTCGAATCGATATAAGTGTACGTTTCGACCTGGAAGCCCGCCGCTTGAAAGATCGACGGGTGGTTGGCCCACGTCGGCTTGCTCACCCACACTTTCGCGTGCGGAAAGTGCCTCTTTAGAAAGTCGCTTGCCACGCGCAAGCCGCCCGTGCCGCCTGGCACCTGCGCAGTCACCGCGCGGCCGCTTGTCAGAATCTCGTGGCCGGCGCCGAATAGCAGTTCCTGCACCTTCGCGCCGTATTCCGCAATACCTTCGATCGACAGATAGCTTTTGGTGCGTTCGGTCTCGACCAATCGCCGCTCGGCTTCTTTCACGCAGGCGAGGACCGGCGTGTTCCCTTTTTCGTCCTTGTAGACGCCGACGCTAAGATTGATTTTCCGCGGGTTGGGGTCCTTCTTAAACGCCTCGCCCAGACCCAGGATGGCGTCCGGAGGAGCCATCGGTAAATTCTCAAACATCGTCGTGAAGCACCCGCCGTCAAAGACTGAAAATTGCGCGCAAGCTGAAGTTCTGGATGCGGTAAACTCGCTACACCAAACGGCTTTTGGCAAGTTCGCTGCTAGACATCCAGGACCAGGACAATTATCCTAGCTTCACGGTTCACCCCTCGGTAGCCCCCGCCGCTTGCCGTCTGGAAGGCCGCATCTTCTGGGCAAACCCCTCCTCAGAACCTCTCCCCGCGAAGCAGCATCGAATGGCCCGACGACGTATCGGTATTTGGATCATTGGCGCCAAGGGTGGCGTTGCCGCGACAACTATCGTCGGCCTGATCGCTCTCAAGAAAGGCCTGACGAAGAACCACGGTCTGGTCGCCGCACTCCCTCAATTTCAGAAGCTCGACCTGGTCGACTGGAACGATATCGTCATCGGCGGTCACGAGATCCGCGAGCAGACGCTCCATCATGAGGCGATGCAACTAGTCGAAGTCAGCCGAGCGCTCGACGGAGACCTGGTCGCCAAATGCAAAGCCGAACTCGACAAGATCGACAAAAACATCCGGCTCGGCACGCTGTGGAATGTCGGCAGCACGATCGAGAATCTTGCTGAGCCCGGCATGCGCAAGGTGCGTGAAACGCCGCGCGAAGCGATTGACCGGCTGCAAGGAGACCTGCGAGAGTTCGCGAAGAAGAACAATTTGGATCAGTTGATTGTACTCAACCTGTCCTCCACCGAGCCGCCGGTCGATCAGCCGCTGCCCGACTCGTGGAAGGAACTTTCGAAGACACTCGACAAACCGAAGAAGTGTCCCCTGACCGCTAGTTCGCTGTATGCGATTGCCGCGCTCGAACTCGGCTATCCTTACATCAACTTTACTCCTTCGGTCGGCAGCGCGCCGGCAGCCATTCAAGAAATGGCCCTTGAGCGCGACACCTGCCACATGGGCCACGACGGTAAAACAGGCGAGACGCTGATGAAGAGCGTCCTGGCACCGATGTTCGCCGCGCGCAATCTGGAAGTGATGAGCTGGGTCGGCCACAACATCTTCGGCAATCTCGATGGCCGCGTGCTGCATGATCCGTCGAACAAAGCGACGAAGGTGCGCAGCAAGGATCGCCTGCTGCATCAGATCCTCGGCTACTCGCCGCAGACGCTCGTGACGATCGAATTCATCGAAAGCCTCGGCGACTGGAAGACGGCCTGGGACCACATCCACTTCAAGGGTTTCCTCGGCACGCCGATGACGCTGCAGTTCACCTGGCAAGGCTGCGATTCGATCCTCGCCGCTCCACTGGCCATCGACCTGGTCCGTTTCACGGAACTGGCCTATCGGCGAGGTGAACGTGGGCTGCTCACATTCCTCGCCTCGTTCTTCAAGAGCCCGATCGGTATCGCCGAAAACGATTTTGTCCGGCAATTCCAGCTGCTGGAGCAATGGGCGGCCAAGGCGAGCGAATAGGCTGAAGACCTTTCGGCCGCCGGAGGGCAGGGGATGAGCCGTTTTGCCACCGTGTATGCCATCCTGACCGCGGTTCTGCTCGTTGCGATCGGCATTGCGGTAAGCGCCGCGACGGTCGAGATCGAGACCATTGTGGGGACCGGGCCCGGGTTCAGCTTTGCGGGCTTGATACTTTGTGTGGTCTGGTTCTTCAACCGCCGCGGTTTGTGGGCGCCGCTGGTTGCGCTTTCTCTGCCGCTGCTAAGCGCGCTGGTGTTCTTGCTGATTTTCAGTCGCAGTTGGGGACCGCAGCAGGCCGCGCGGCCGGTGTCGGCCATCTTGCTTGTTTACCAGGTAGCCGCTGTGACGGTGGGCCTGATCGGGATACGCGAGCAGCGGTCACTTTCACGCCGGGAAACGTCCATGGGTATGCAGTTCAGCCTCAAGTCGATGCTGATCCTTACAGGCATCGCGGCCGTCTCGCTGGGTGGGGTTCGCTTGGCACTGGATTACGGCGCGAGCGGCTCTTTGGGCGTGGCGATCGGCTTCACGGTGCTCACGGTCTTGGGGATTGCGGTGGCATTCGCGTATCCGCTTCCACCAGCCGAGAAAGAGACAGCCAAAGCGCCGATAGACGTTGAGGAGCCGGTGCCGCCGGCGAAGCCGAGCCCTGTGAGCTGAGGCAGTGACTTCGGCCGACACTTCGATATTACGAATCCGTAAGGAATTCGCGTTGGTGGTTGGTCGGACTAGCATGCAAGGTGTTGGAGGCGGCAAGTCGATTGGCGACGACAGCCTGGCCCGCAAGGGCCCGGCCGAGCAGCAATGCCTTGAACGTTCGAATCGTTCCCCCTCCGCTCTGTTTGTCCGCCAGTTGGGCAGTGTGCGGCTTAACTTGGGTGCCATGCCGTCACGGTACTCCGGGTCGGTATGAATGCGGTTGAAACACCGGAACGCGGCGCGATAGGTTCCCGGGACAGGATGGCTGCGGCGTGCAAAGGCATGGCACGAACTTTTGCCAGGTGAACCGTGCCACCCACCCAACACCCGGCTCAGCCCGGTACCGTCTGCGGTTACAGCAGTTGGCCCGCGCTAAACCCGGCGTCTCCGGCATCTTCTCGCTACGCACCAGTCCTACTGATCGTTTGATGGCGGCGATGCGGTTGAGAACCGTACTCGATCGACTGGAGCGAATGCGAAAAAGACAGACGGATCGCTTACTCGTAGCCTAAGACCGAGTGGCGATTTCAGAGGCTCACGGCGCACCAGCCAGTAGGGCGTGATCGGCATCGGCTTTCCCTCGGAGAAGACGGCTTCCCAATCTTCGGCGTCGAATTCCCAACCGGCGTTGTAGCAAACACTCCAAGTGATGTCCTGTTCAAACAGAACCCTCGCGGAAATGACCTCGCGCAGGCGATTATTGATAGACTTCGATATCCCCAGATCGACCAAAACGCCGTTGTTCGTCGGAGTAAGGTAACAGTCGATATCTTCGCCGACGCCATACCAGAACTGGAACGCAATTCGGCTAGTCTTGAGCCGCTCAGTGAACTCAGTATCGTTCATCCAAAGTTGCCCACACTCTGAGTCCAGTACTGAAATCAATTTGGTGCTACCGTGGATCAGGTAAGCGTTCAACCTCGCCAAGAGACCTTCCAACTTGGCCACAAACTGTCGGTCAATTTTTGCTGGCGAAAAGTGCATAGAGCAAACGATCTCGCTCACCTATCGTCCCCTTATGTAAGCTAGTGGCGGCGGATTGCTCTTTCACGAGGTGCCTCCAACCTACGATGATTAGAGAAGCGAAGGAATCGAATTCTAATTGCATGCTCTTGGTTGCCCCGGAAGATTGGCGCACTCGTAGCATGCACACGGGATTTGCGTTGTTTCTGAGTTTGTTCGTTGCAATCGGCGTGATGTGTATGCTGAGCAGCCCCGCTTTCGGTAAGAGTTTCTGGGTGGGAGCCTTATACCTTCTGAGCGGGGCACATTGGATGCTCCGCGAGGGCTATCAAGCGATTCGCAGGCGGTCAGTGTTGCTAATGCCGGATGTTCCCCGCTTAGTCGAGGACTGCTCGTTCTTCGGAATCCGATGGACGAGAGTGCTATCGAGTGAGAGGTTCAGCAGGATCGACGTCGTGCGAGGAAAGCAGGGGCATTTTTACACGGTTCAACTCTCCTCGGATACTCTCTCCGCACAAGTGCGCCTAGTCGATCTGCCCGATCTGCTTCAAGCCGAAGGTTTTGCTCTGCACCTGGCCTCAGCGTTGTCGCTGCCGGCTTACGTTTTTGACTTCGAGCATCCGATGAAATCCGATCGCCGGTTCGCCAGGGAACTAAGCGTTTGAGGTCTCGGCTGAGAGGGAGGTGGGCTGCAGACGCCGGTGATAGGCGATCAATAGGCTCCAGCAGGATAGCCGGACCGCTGGCCGTCCCCGGGGCGTGTTACGCCTCGGTAAGGTTGGCTGGGCTGGCGCTACTTCGATTCGTCTTCGAAGCCGGCTTCGATGAGGGGTTGGTAGCCGGGTTTGAGGGGGCGGACGTTGAAGCCTTGCTTTTTGAGGATTTCGCCGCAGGCGAGGGCGCGCTTGCCGGCGCCACAATGGGTGTAGATGATCTTGTTCTTGTCGAGCTTCTTCACCAGTTCGGCAAGGCCGGCGTCAGTTTCCAGCTTGCTCTTAGGCAGATGAATCGCCCCCTTCACGTGGCCGGAGTCCCATTCTCGCTGTTCGCGGACGTCGACCAGGACTGCTTTGCCCGATTCAACGTTCTCTTTCACCGTGGCGAGCGAGTCCTTGGTGTGCGTCGGTTCCTCGGCCAGTAGTAGGGCGGGAAGAGCGAACGCCAATAGGGCTGCAACAATCGTAGCGCGTGACATGTCTTGATCCTTCGAGTTGAAACATCATTCTCGGCAGCCCGGTCCGCTGGCTGCCAGTTTCGCCACGAGCATTGTATCACTCTCTCAGGCGGTCTGGTGAACGCCTGCTCCCCAGCATCAAGCCCGGGTGAGCTGTCTCGGAAGTTCACAGGTAATTCGTGTGTTATTGACGAGTAATGTATTTAATGATAAAATACTATGCAATGTATTCGGCCCTTCAGCGGTTGCCGCTGACTTGGGACGGTTCGTGCTGCGCGCTCGGATAGAAGTCGACTCGTCACAGACGTATCTGACTGGTTCGCTGGAGCCGCGATCTTTGAAAAATCGGTTGTGAACGATTTTCGCTAGCGAACGCTGTCTTGCCGACTGTCCTGGGACACCACCCGGTCGGGGTATTGTGGCTGTCTAGGGCGAAAAGTGCTAAGTCATTGGGCGAAAACAAGATCGTAGTTTCACAGTCTCTTGTGCGCTCTAGTAAAACCGTTGTGCTCTGTTTTGAAGGTCGTGCAGCATCGCGCACTGCCATGTGAGTGGGCGGTTATTACGCGATGACAAACCACCCGTTGGCGGTATTGTGGCCAGATCTGGCCACAATACCTGATGTTCTTAGGCTGCAATGGCTTGCGACGTTTGTCGGACCTTGTGAGGTATTGTAGCCGACCTTAGAACATCGGGCGCGATTCCGCTTTCCGCTCTGGCAGCTTGGTCGCTTCCTTGTAGAGGCGGTAGCCTTCGAGTTCTTCGTCGGTTATCGGGACGACTTTGATCAAAGCGTGGGTGTCCAGAAAGCCCGACTTGGCCATGGGCAGATGGCCGATGCCGATGTTGGCCCGGTTGCTGGCGTCGCCCAGAGACAGTTGTGCCGGGTCGAGGTGCGTCGGCTGTTGGTCGAAGGTGTTCGCGTAGAGGCGCAGGTGAACTGCTCGCTGGTCGACGGCCAGGACTTTGACGACCCGCCATTTGCCGTCTTCGCCCGCTTCGGCATAGAGCCCGCCGACTTTGATCGGTTCTTCGGCGGCGGGCGTTGTCGTGCTTCGGGCACAGCCGAGGCTCAGCACGGCGGCGAGGATGGCGGCGATTGCCAGGCGGTGATTCGGCATCAGCGATGGGTGAGAGCGATTTGTCGCCCGGTTTGGATTGGGGCTTCACTAGCGGGGTGCCGAGGCGGAGCCTCGGGTTGGTTTCGTCCCAGGCTGAAGCCTGGGACGGAGAGAGATGCGGGCGACCAGGCTGGAAGCCTGCCCTACAAAGGCGGCTCGGGCTACTTCGCTGCAGCGTCTTCGACGGTGACTTTTTCCATGACGTCGCCCTGCTTGATGGAATTTACAACGTCCATGCCTTCGGTCACTTTGCCAAAGACCGAGTGCTTGCCGTCGAGCCAAGGCGTTTCGACGTGGGTGATGAAGAATTGCGAGCCGTTCGTGTTGGGGCCGGCATTGGCCATCGAGAGGATGCCCGGTCCGCTGTGCTTCAGATCCTTGTGGAATTCATCCTTGAACTTGTACCCCGGGCCGCCCGTGCCTGTGCCTTGAGGACAGCCGGTTTGGATCATGAAGTCGGGAATGACACGATGGAACTTCAGGCCGTCGTAGAAGCCTTTCTTGGCGAGCGTCTCGAAGTTTTCGACTGTCTTGGGCACCTTGTCGTCGTACAGCTCGAGCTTGATGGTGCCTTTGTTCGTCTGAATGGTGGCCTTTTTCACGGCGGGTATCCTTTGGGGGAGGTTGTGTTCGGGTGGAACTCTCGATTACGACCGTCAATTTACCAAAACGGGCTAGTTCCGTGGTGCGAGACAGCGCGGAGTACCTAGGCCTGAACACTGATACCGAGATACCGAATCACAGCCGGGTTGTTGGGAAACGCCTCGCCTCCAGGGGCCCAGTCAACTACGGTTATGCAGGTCGCAGCGGAAATACCGGCTCCGCGGGGATTTTGTTGCATTCGCACCCTTCCAGAATTATCCTTAAGCCATCGTCCGCAGGGGCTTGGATCTGCCGCGGCGAGGGGCCCAGTTCTTGGGCTGTGGGTGCGTCGGCCAGTACGGAACAGAAGAGGCCGAATGAACGCACATTCCCGCGTGGCGTTTTTCGAGGAGTTTTGTCTATGTCGATGGGGAAGCACGCTGGTCGGCCAAGCAAATCGTGGCTGACGCGCTTGTCCGTGGCTGCAATTTTGGGTGTGCTGGCGACTTACAGCGTCGCGTGGGCGGGGCACACTGGGATTGGTCGAATCGGCGCCGTCGGTGGTGTATCCATCTCGGTTGACGGTGTTCTCGGTCAGCCCGATGCGACTGCTGTGAAGCTCACGCGTGAGCAGTACGCTCGGGAACTGGCCAAGATTTCGCCGGAACTGAACAAGCCGGTCGAGCTGCGGAAGATTTCACTTAAGGCGATCGAACAAGCCATCGCCAACATGAAGCAGGACGATATCGCCTATCACCTGCCGGACGAAATCAAGTACATGGCTGGCATCCAGCGGATCCAGTACATCTTCGTCTATCCGGAGCAGAACGACATCGTTTTCGCTGGGCCGGGTGAAGGCTGGAAGGTAGACGACAAGGCCAACGTCGTGGGCATCACGACGGGCCGGCCGGTGCTGCGAGTTGAGGATTTGATGCTCGCGCTCCGCACGAGCGAGAATGCTCGCCAGGGTGGCATCACCTGCTCGATCGATCCGACCGCCGAAGGCCGTCAGCGGTTCGAAGCCTACATGGCGAAGCAGACCACGTTTAACAACTCGGTGCTCAACGGCATCGAAAAGGCGCTCGGCCCGCAGCAGATCTCGATCACCGGTGTGCCGGACGACAGCCGCTTTGCTCGCATGCTCGTCGCTTCGGACTACAAGATGAAGCGGATCGCGATGAAGTTGGAAGCGTCCCCGGTGCAGGGCCTGCCGAGCTTTCTCGACATGATGAAGTCGCAGAACGTCGCCCTGACGAACATGATGCCCCGCTGGTGGATGGCTTGTAATTACGAGCCGTGTGCCAAGAGCCCAGACGGCCTGGCCTGGGAGATTCGTGGCCCGGGCGTGAAGGTGATGACCGAGGACGAACTGGTCACTGACGACGGCAATGTGCAAGGCACGGGGAAGGCCAATCCAGTCGCTCAGAAATGGGCTGACACGATGACCGAGAAGTATGACGAACTGTCGGTCAAGGAACCGGTCTTCGGCGAACTTCGCAATCTGATGGACCTATGCGTCGCCGCCGCTCTGATCAGCCGCGAAGGGATGCTCGCCAAGGCCAACCTGGAACTGCCGAATTTGCTTCAAGACAGTGGGAAGTTGAAGTTGACCAAGTGGACCGCACCCAAGACGGTCGACACCCAGTGCAGCGCCCTGAAGCGCGGCCGCGAGTACATTATCACGGCGTCGGGCGGCGTAGCGATCACCTCATGGGAAGTGGCTTCCAAGAGCGAGGAAAACGCCGAAGTGGCCAAGACTCGCGATGCGGCGAAAAAGGCTGAGGCCGAATCGTTGTGGTGGAACTGAGCCTGCTGGACTGAGATTTGAGGATTCACAGCAGCCCGGCTGTTTCAAACAGCCGGGCTGCTCTTTTGCGTCCCGCTTCGCAGGTTGACGAACCTAACCCGCGGCAGATTCATAGCGGCTTGTGGGAAAAACGCATCGACAAAACCAATGTCGGCCAAATGCTGGAGCTGCTCATGATCGGGCACCGGCTGCGACTTGAGCAGGATCAGCTCGGCCGCTTGTATTGCGAAGGCGAGTCGGGCGGCGATCGAGTCGCTGGTGACTGACCAGTCCTCTGGCAGGCGTTGTCCGCTTACCTGGGCCTCATCCCGTTTCAAGAACGAACGCGGATCGAAAACGCAGGTCGTCGTCAGCCCTTGGTCGGACGCTTGCTGTAAGTCCGCTAGTCGACTGAAGACGGTCGAATCTTCAAGTACCGCGGCCAGCCAGTGAGCGGTGAGCCCCATCGCTTCAATGCAAAGCCAGTGAGCAGTCTCGTCACGAAGTCCGTGCAATCCCTGTGCTCGGCGGAGTAGATCGGCCATTTCGCCGCCACCTGCTAAGAGAACGGTCAGTGCCTGTGGCCCAAAATCGATCCAGGCAAGCAGTCGTTCCCGAAGGTCGGGCAAATCAAAAAGACTGCCGCCGACTTTGACGATTCGAATTGGCAGTGTCATCGCGAAGTTGCTTCCCGAGCGAGCACCGCCACGGCGTGAGCTGGAGCACAGCGTGAGACCAAACTGCCAAGTTCGCTGCCGAGCGAGAGGACCTTGGCACTATGTAACTCGAGTGTGGCGAGGACGTCGCGGGCAAGGAATTCGCCGTGACCGGCTAGGATGATGGTGCCCGGCGCTTTTTGCAGGCGATCCTTCACCGTCTGAACCGCGACGGCAAGCTTCGCCGATTGGGCGTTTGCGAGTGCCTTGGCCAGTTCGAGGGCGTCGCGGTGGTTGAACTCCTCACTATCGGCAGCCACCATTCGCCCCAACCGCACTCGCGCTTGGGCCTTCGTCGCCGGCTTGCCATCAGCGGTCGCATGAAAGGCGATGTCTTCGGGTAGTTCGTCGAGCAAGACGTAGACGTCGAGCATGGTGGCGAACACTTCGTGTACTAGCGGGCATGATCGGCCGCGATAGGGGCCCTTGTCAGCAACCGCGCAGACGGGACTTCGTTCGACGCCCGTGTAGACTAATTCGCCGAGCAGAAGACGCTCGGTGTCGGTCTTGGCGATTGACTTCGGCTGGCCGTCGACCAGAGGTATCACATCGCAAGTGGTGCTGCCCACGTCGATGAGCATCGCGCTGCCGCTAGGCGCGTAGCGGCCGGCGAACTTAGCCATGGCATGCCAGTTCGCCGCAGCGACAAGGTGGGGCATGGTCAGGGCGATTTGCGGCGTCACGATTCGGCCATCGCTTAAATACACGCGCGTATGGCGGTTGTCGCACCCCTCGCTGACTGACTGCAAAATGAAGCGCACTCCGGCTTCCTTGGTCTCGAAGCAGTCGGCCAGTTCACCCGTCATCGTCACGGCCAAATGGTCGCAGGTCGGCGCCTCGGAAAGGGCCGTACGAATCTGCTGTGCCAGCTTTTTGGGATGCTTCCAAAGGTGAAAGACATACGACTGGGCATAGCCGCGGCCATCGGCCGCTTTCAAGTTTGCACCGCCAATATCAAGTGCGAGCCAATTCATGGTTGAGACGATCCTGAGGCGTTAATGCGCTTGCCAGACGCGAATTACAACGTTCGCACCGCACCGTCGGGATCGAATTCTAGTCGCTCGTTGCGGAAGGACAAAATGACCTCTCGTCCTTCGACTGCGTCGATCGTCGCCTGTAGCAGGTTCTGTTCGCATAGCGCCCGCAGGCCGACGTAACTGGTCGTGAGGCGGGGGTTCACCTCAATGACGACATCCTGAGAACCATCCTCTTCGCCGCCCAGCACAAGATCGATTCCGATGAGCCCGGTCGTTTTCGGCATAGCCCGTACTGCCGCCAGGCCAAGCGTTCTTGCCCGCTCGGCGAGCTGTTCTGGCAGCGGTGCCTCGCCACCGAGATAAAGGAAGCTTCCATCGCCGCTCAGAGTTTGCTTGCACGGCGGCAGGGCGATTGGCTCCCCGAGTCCGCTCAGGATCGAGATACTGGCCGCCGTTCCCGGATGGAGCTTTTCGAATCGCCAAGTCCAGGGAGGCGAGGCTTCCATCCACTTCTTGGCTTCAGTCAATTTGTTCACGACCCGGATGGATTGGGAGCCAGCACCATCGTTCGGTTTCAGCACAGCGGGGTAGGGTGCCTTGGGTGGCTTGTCGAAGGGCTCAAGAGTCACGCCACGAGGCACCGGCACCTTCTGTCGTAGCAGGCGATCCGCAGTTGCTTGCTTGTCGCTGGCGAGGGCGATGAAGGTAGGATCGGGCGAAAGCAGGTTAGCTTGTAAATCGACTGCAACGCGGGCAAGTTTCAGCAGCCAACCTTCAAACTCCGGAGCGATGAGCAGTGTGAAGTCGGCCCCCGCTGCGAAACTGGCAAACGCCTCTTGATGCTCGGCAATGTTAGCGACTTCGACGATCTGACAACCGTCGGGTAAGCCGCCAATCAGCCGCGAATCACGGATCACGATCGGCTCCATGCCGATCGACAGGGCATCTTCCACCACCGCCGAAAGCATTGCCTGTCCTTCGGTCAGGAGGCTTCCTTCTGGCTTACCGCCGAGAGACCACATGCCACCGCTGGTGATGAACTCGTAGACGAAGATTTGCATGGGAGAGTTTTCAGCGGTCCGTTGCTAGTTGTCCGTTCGGTAGATTGTAGAATTCACAGATTCAGCATCAGTCGGCCCGTCCTATGGGAGGAGGCTACGCCATCTGGTTCTTGACCACTGACCACAGATGACCGCCGCCGGGCTCGCATTGTCCGCTATCGCCGGCTGCGTTATAATCCCGCGCACAATTTGCGCAGCCTGCCTGGATTCGCCCCAGCGATCGTTCTTCGCTAGGGCTATTGGAACACGGAAAGCTCTGGGGGGCAGTAGCGGGAGAAGGATTTCCGATCATCATGCGAGTGGGCATTGGCCACGATACGCACCGACTAGGCCAAGGTGGGCCGCTGCGGCTAGGCGGCGTTGAGATTCCTCACGACCGTCACCTGGTCGGCCACAGCGATGCCGATGTTCTGTTGCATGCCATCACGGACGCCATGCTCGGAGCGGCTGCACTCGGGGATATAGGCGAACTATTCCCGGATAATGATCCCGCCAATCGGGGTCGTGACTCGGCCGACATGCTCCGGCGAGCGTACGAGCGGGTCCAACAGGCGGGCTACAAGCTGGTCAATCTCGACTGCGTGGTTCTCGCTCAGAAGCCTAAGTTCTTGCCCTACCGAGACGCCGTGCGGGCCCGAATCGCTGAAATCCTTGGCGCTGATCCGAGCCAAATCGGTGTGAAAGCAAAGACTGGCGAAAGCGTCGGCATTGTCGGCCGCGAAGAAGCCGTCGTCGCTGAGTGCGTCGCGCTGCTCGAGCCCACGTCCAAATAACTTCAACTTTGCAACTTTTGACTGAAGCCAGCCATGACCATTCGCGTTTACAACACGCTCACCAAGAACAAGGAAGTTTTTGAGCCCGTGGTGCCCGGAAAGGTGGGTATCTACCTGTGTGGGCCGACGGTCTACAAAGAGAGTCACATTGGCCACATGGTCGGCCCGGTCATTTTCGACACCGTAAAGCGCTACCTCACCTATAGCGGCTATGACGTTACCTGGGTCGTTAACATCACCGACGTCGACGACAAGCTGATCCAGCAGATGCACGAGCGCGGCCTGCCGATGAGCGAAATCGCGGAGGAGATGGTCGTCGACTATCTGAACAACTTGCGGGGGCTCGGTGTCGATCAGATCGATCGCATGCCGAAGGCCACGGAGTACATCGGCGACATCATCAAGATGACGCAGACGCTCATCGACAAAGGACATGCTTATGTAGCGGGTAACGACGTGTTCTTCGACGTCGCCCGCGATCCCAGCTATGGCAAGTTGAGCAACCGCTCTGCCGACGACCAACAGGGGGAAGGTGGTGGTGCCGCTTCCAAGAAACGCAACCCGGGCGATTTCGGCCTGTGGAAGTCGGCCAAGCCAGGCGAGCCGAGCTGGGACAGCCCGTGGGGTAAGGGGCGACCGGGTTGGCACATCGAGTGCTCGGCGATGAGTCGCGGCATTTTGGGCGAGACCTTCGACATTCACGGTGGCGGACTGGATCTGCTCTTCCCGCACCACGAAAACGAGATCGCGCAAAGCGAATGCTGCCACGCCAAGCCGATGGTAAAGTATTGGATGCACAACGGCTTACTGAAGGCTGCATCCGACACCGGAAAAGTGGGTGGCCGTGCAGAACGCGAAGCCCAAGCAGGCGACACTGCGCCAGCCGTTGCCTCGCAGACACAGGCTCCTGCCCAAGGCGGCGGCAAGATGAGCCGCTCTGGCGGCGCAGGCGGACTAGCAGACGTCATAGCCCAACAAGGCGGCGAGCGAATTCGCTTCTTGTTGCTGAGCACTCACTATCGCAGCACCGTGGTTTACGGTGAGCAGGGACTGAAAGAAGCGGCCACGGCGCTAGAGGGCTTTTATCGCTTCTTCGAGCGGTACTACAAAATTACGAAGCAGCGGTTCTTCAACATCCCGCCGATCGCATCGCGCGGTGAAGGTGAAATCGCCGCCGCGGGCAATCCGCTGCTCACCGCCGCGAAGCAGCACCGGGATGCCTTTTTGGAACGCATGGACGACGACTTCAACACCGGCGGCGCGATCGCCGAGCTCTTCGGTCTGCTCAGTGAACTGAACAAGTTCGCCGATCAGCAGAAGCTGGATGACTTCGAAGCAAAGACGCCTGCCGACCGAAAAGAGTCCAAAGACATTGCTACGTTCATGCGAGCGACTCGCACCCTGCGCGAACTGACCTCGTTGCTTGGCCTGTTCCGTTCGCCGCAGCCGAAGCGCGGCGGCGGCGAGAGCCTTGTCCCGAAGCTGATGCAGATGATGATTGAATTGCGGGCTGAGGCTCGGGCCAAGAAGGATTTTGCCACCGGCGACCGGATTCGGAACGGCTTAACGGAGATCGGCGTGACGCTGGAAGACCGCAAAGGAGTGACCGAGTGGCGCGAGGCGAGTGCAAACTAACCCCGGGCCGCGTCTTGGGAATCGATCCGGGGCTGAATATCACAGGCTATGCGGTCATCGAGCCGCAAGGCAGGCAGGCTCGGCTCATCGAAGCTGGAATCGTTCGCGGCAAGGGCGGCACCACGCTGGCCGCTCGAGTTCGCGACGTCTATCTGGGCATCAGCGAAGTAATCGCCGCACTCAAGCCGCAAGTTGTCGCAGTAGAGGAACTGTACTCGCACTATGAGCGACCGAGGACCGCCATCCTGATGGGTCATGCGCGAGGCGTGATTTGCCTCGCTGCCTCCATGAATGATTTGCCGCTTTGCAGCTACGCTTCAACGCAAGTCAAGCGAATGCTTACCGGCAACGGCAGGGCGCCAAAGGGACAGGTGCAGATGGCGATCTGCCGCGAGTTTTCCCTGGTAGCTCCACCAGAACCGCCCGATGTCGCCGACGCGATGGCGATTGCCCTATGCCATTACTATCTCAGCCGCGATCCAGCAGCCGCACTTTGAAGGTGCGACGTCAACCCACAATGATCACCAAAATCACCGGTCAACTACTAGCGCTCGACGACGAATCGGCCACGCTCGGCGTCGATCACTTTGAGTATCAGGTCTTCGTTCCGCAGTTCGTCCATCGCCACTTGCAGGGACAAATCGGCCAGCGGGTGAGCCTGGATACGATCTACTATCTGGACGGCGATCCGTCCCGCGGCCGCGTGACACCACGTCTGGTTGGGTTTCAGTCAAACGTCGAACGCGAGTTCTTTGAGTTGTTCTGCTCAGTCGATGGAGTTGGGGCGAAAAAAGCACTGCGAGCGATGGTTCGGCCAGTGAAAGACATCGCCGAAATGATTGAGGAGCAAGACGCCGGCGGACTGTCGTCGCTCCCCGGCATCGGGGCCGCAACATCGGAGCGGATCATTGCCAAGCTGCGGCGGAAGATGTCAAAGTTCGCCCTGCTCGTCGTGCGTGAAGAACCCCACGCAGCGGAAGTGAAGCGGGATGTGGTCGTCGAGTCCTTCGAGGCCTTGCGGGCACTGGGCCACTCCGAAGTGGATGCCCGCAAGCACCTCGATAGCGTGCTGAAGACCAAGCGGAAGTTCGCGAGTGTCGAAGATGTGCTGCATGCGGTTTACCAGCAGAGCCACTCTGCGAAAGGCGACGACTAAGCCCTCAGCCGAATCGTCGCCTTGGTCAAAACGACTTTTGTTCTATCGGTTCCGTCGGCGAATAACTAGGAACCATTCCCGTCATTTCGCGCGCTCGACATATTTCGGTTGCCGAGCCCGCGAGAGCGATGGTGCAAGTCTCGCGTCACGCGACTAGCATCTCGATTTGACGGCATACCTCCTTCTCCACTGGCCTGCGAAACATAGCTGCCATCACTGGCACCCTCTACATGGGGCACATAGCGCACACCGCTGTCGGCATATTGCATGTCGCGCAATTCTCGTAGGTTCGGAGGCAGGGCATCATATTCCTCAAAGGCCCGCAGGGCTTCACGTGCCTGACTGTGAGTCGGATCCACTGCCAGTGCTTTGCGGAAACAGGTCTTTGCGTCAGGAATGCGATCTTGCGACGCGCACACAAACGCCAGGTTGAAGTAGGCATCTGCTTCGCTCCCGGCGGCTTTGAATTGGTCGAGTGCTTCGTCATCGCGGCCAAGATGACCTAGCACGAGCCCGAGATTGTTGCGGTATCGACCATCGGTCGGCTGCTTAGCCACGGCCTGGCTGAGGTACTTCTCCGCTTTGTCGAGTTTGCCCTGCAGGTAGTAGCAGTAGCCAAGGTCGGCCGACACTTCCGCGTTGTCAGGGTCCTTCTCAATCGCGAAGAGGAACAACTGTTCCGCTTCGCCATGGCGACGCTGGGTATCGGCAACGATGCCGAGCCGATGCGCGACGACGGCGTTCTCAGGGTATTTAACTCGCAACTCTTCGTAGACCTTGCGCGCTTTGTCCGGCTGGCCAGCTCGTTCGTAGTTTCGCCCTTCGGCCATCTGCGGACCGATTGCCGCAATATCGTCCGGTTTGGCCTTCTTCCACTTCGGCGAAGCAAGGGTTGCCTTGGGTGAGGGCAGCGACGTCCCTCCGAACCAATCGCTACCTGGCATCGAGGCACAGCCCGTCAGGCACGCGGTGCCGAGCAGCAAGGGCATGTAAATCAGCTTTGCATTCAATCGTAGCATGGCAGGCCCCCCGACCTGAAATGAACGGACCATCCCAGACGTGCTCGCTACCGATACATCCCGCCGGACCCACCGAATCGTCGGCCGGCTCCAGCACCCCATTGGCCGCCAATGACGTTCCAATAGGCGTTTTCAGCTTCCACGGCGGTGATGCCTTCCGCGAACGCATTGGCCACCACGACGCGGCCTTCCACGTTCACCACGCCCATCCGGCCAAGCTGCTGGATAATGGTTTGTCGGCGTGCCTCGTCAAGGGCCGGTCGCGCGTTGTGCTGGCTCTGCTCGATAACGACCGGAAAGGGAACGTGCTCCAAGCGGAGCGCGACCTGCTCGAGATGCTTCTTTGCACCAGGCGACAGTTCGGCCGTGTTCCCTTTGAACTCGTGGTCGTAAAACACGAAGTCGGCCGCTTCTGCGTTGGTCTGCTGCGTCTCCCAGAAGGAGTCGCTGTTCTGGCCGACCGGAAATGGGCGATCGTGCGACGGCCCCTTATCCTTGCGACCAAACCAGCCGCCGCAATGTCCATGGCCGCCGTGTTGGCACCCTACGGCAGTGAGCGACGCTCCGGCTGCAAGCAGCAGGGCAGCGATCGAATAGGTACGTTTCATGGCGCCCCCCCGGGACCTTGATACGGTGGTGAAGATCTAGATTGTTTTCGCGTACTGCCCGGGAACTAAGGCCATCCCGAGCGTGGTTCCCATACAGAGCACGAGAACCAACTTGTTCACGATGTTCGCCTTACTGACCGTGGCCGAAGGGGCCGCTGGTCATTGCTGGTCCACCAGCCTTGTAGCGGTTCTTGAGTCGCGGCCACACGGTGCTGCGATATTCGCGAGTCGGAGTTCCCTCGATCTTGCCATGCAGGAAGAACTGGGCATTGTCCGGCTCCGTCACGTCAAAGCCAGGCAGCGGCGGAACCTCTTCAGCTTCCATCGGGTGGACCAGTTCGGGCGTGACAAGGATGATGAGTTCGGTCTCGGCACGCTGCATTGAGCGGCGGCCGAAGATTTGTGCGAAGAATGGCAAGTCGCCGATCGTCGTGCCGTTCATGTTGTCTTCCAGCAAACCGGCGATTGCGAAGGTTTGACCTTCCCGCATCTCGACCGTCGTGGTAACGGCTCGCGTTTTCAGGCCAGGAGTTCCGCCGACCGCAATGGCTTGGTTGATCTGGCTGAATTCGGGCGAAACCTCCAGGCGGATGCGATCCTTATCGACGACCGTCGGCAGAAAGCTGATGATCGCACCAAAGGCTCGGAAGTCGGTCGTTACTGCATTGAGGCCCGCCGAGCCGACAACCGTCGGCACCGCGAACTCACCACCGGCGACGAACGTTGCCGGCCGACCGCTCATCGTGACGAGCGTCGGCTCCGACAGCAGTCGAATCACGCCCTGCTGTTGTAGGTAGCGGATTCCGATCGAAATGTCGTCGCCGTCGAATTGAGCGAGCAGGGCAGGGGCCCCACCACCGGCGACGTTCAGGATCGAATTGAAGAACAGGTCGGTACCTTCCGGGCTGTCGCTGAACGCGACGTTGCCTTGCACATCGACGCCGAAGCCGCGAGCCGCTGTGCGGTTGAGCTCGGCAATTTTCACTCGCAGAGCGACCTGCTGTACGCCAGGCACTCGCAACATGTTGATGACCTGGTATCTCGCCCTAGCGGCGCTCCCTGTGGCCGAATCGCTGAGCACGTCCGCAGCGACGCCTTCCGACAAGCCTCCACCGGCTCCACCGTTCCAGCCGCCAGGGCCCCAAGCGCCACCCGCTCCGCCGCCACCCGCATTGGTGCGGATGATCGACATGATCTGCGTCGCCTCTTCCGAATCTTTCGCCTGACCTTTCACGATCAGCTTGTCCGCGACGAGCATCAGTTGGACTTTGCTATCGGGGAACATCTCGTTGACGACGTCCTCAAGCAACTTGTACTTGTCTTCTTCCTTCTTCACTTCCGCCGAGTCCGGCTCGACCTTCACGAGGTAAGTGATTGGCTGCGCGTTTGGTCCATCGAACCAGAAGGTCACATGGGTGCTACCTTGTGATTTGCCAATGATCGAGATCTCTTTGGGCGTGAACTGAACCACGTCGCAGATGTTTGGGTCGACCACCGCAGTACGGTAGATGTCTTGCGCGGTTCGAAGCAGCATGCTGCGGCGAACCATGACGCTGACGGTTCCGGACTCGCCGATCATTTCGAACGGCCCAGCCGGCATTCCGGGCAGCGGCCGCGGTGCCTGAGTTTGGGTGAATTGCGGCTGTGATGGTGAGGGAGTTGGCTGGAATTCCCGCTCCGAGAGGTCGCTTTCCGACCGCGGTTCGGCGGCTTCGAAATGATCGCCGGCTAAGTTATTTCCCTTACCGCCGAACGTAGCCCGCTCCTCGGGCTCATAACCGGTGAGCTGGAGTGGGTTGCTATTCGAGGGCCGATGGCCAGCCGTCATTTGGTCACCGCGACCAACTGCTGACAGGTTCTGACGCTGTGTCACTGCAGTGCGTTCGACGATTGGCGCTTCTGCTACATCAGCGTGTGTCGGCTTTGAAGCGTCAGCGGCTTTGTCGGGACCGTCAACCGGCGGAAACCAGGCCTGTGGAGCCGCAGGCTCAGCCTTTCGTGCAGATTGAACAGCGGTTGACTGGTGAGATTCGGCCTGAGACAGCCCAGGAAGTTGCGTCGGACCAGCTTCGGTCAGCCCGAACGACGACTTGGTGGGTGACGTAGCGACCCGGGCCTGCTCCGCTCGGGCCGCAACCGCTTCGGTCGCGGCCTTCTGGGCTTCCGCATCGATCGCCGGGGGCACATACTCGCTATATTTCGGGGCTTCCGGTGCCTTGGCGGCAACCGGATCGCTCTTCGGCATGAATGTACTATTCTGCGGGGCGAACGGGTTCAACTGCGCGGCCGGCGGCGAGCTTACGGCTGGATTTCGCAGCTCGGCGGGGCTGCGGACGACGGTCGCGGACTGGTCAGGCTTCGAAGTCGTCCCTCGCTTCGGCGCCGGCATGGGATGTCCAAATTGCACGGTCGGCGCGGCCAATTGGGCCGGCGGCGGAGCCACCTTTGACTTAGTACCAGCCGGGGCAGAATTCGCCGCCGCAACGATGGGCGGCACGTTCTCTTTCTCACCGGCCTGCTTCGAAGTATCGCTTTTGGCTTCAGCGACCTTCTTATCCGCGGGCTTATCAATCGACTTCGACTTACCCGCTTCGGCCAATGCCTGATCGATATCCATCATCCAGGGGCTGACTGCAGACGGCTTCTCAACCGGTGCAAGGTCCTTGTTCGGTGCCAGTTCCAGCGTGGCGACCGGCTGAGGGTTCGCGACGGTTTGACCCTGGCGCGGCTGCAGCGGCACGAAAGTGGCTTCTGAGGGACGCGGTTTGGGCAGCTGCTTGCCTTCCAGAATCGGCGGCAATGCGTTACCGGTCGACTTGCTGGCAACGCCGGGCCGCGCTGCTGGAGCCGGTTTTGCTCTCGCGTTGAGGATTGGGGCAAGCGGTTCGGAGCCATTCGGCGTCGACTGGCCCGCGGCAGAGTCCGCGTACCGCCGCGTCGGTTGTGCCTCTTGGCCGAAGACAAGGTGGCCGGCGATCAAGCTGGCCGCACTCAAGGCGCCCGCGCAAATCTGTTTCCAACGAAGCATACGCAGCGACGACGCACCATCCATGTTCGTCCCCCCTCGATGTATCAAGCTCCGCACTTGCAGGCTCACCTGCTTGGGCGGACGGACGGCAAAACTCATCCTGAGTTGCCGGCCTCTTTTTGCTCACCGTATCGCCCATCTGGCGACGGCTCGCGGCCAGGTTCACTGTTGTTTCTCACACTCGCCCGGCAAAAGTCTGCGGCTTTCATCATCGAAAACCGCCAATCGCCGAGTCCATGGCGCGATACAGTCCGCGCGCTTGCATGGCCTTGCCTGATCTAATCGGGACCAGCAAGGGGAACAGTTGAGAAATTGTGACGCTTATTCCGAATCTGCACACCGCACCGATTGAGACGGCCGTAGGGATCAAGCAGGTTCCCCGGCCATTGAGGGCGACTCACCCTCACCCGAAGTGGTAGGTGCAGCCGGCGCAATGCCTAAAGTCGAACTGGTTTCCGCCGATCTCGCTGCCCGATAATAAACGAACCGCCTTAGGTAACGGCGACCGTTCTGATGTGTCTCGAAAGTGCCAGCTATGAACCACTTAACACGCCGCTCCTGGCTGCAAAGTGCCACGCTAGCAGTTCTTTGTCCGGCAACTTTGGGCTGGGCACAAATGCGCGACCGCAGCGTGCTCGATGACTTGCCGCGAATGCTTGATGAACTCGACCTGCCGCAGATGCCGGAGCGGGAGAGCCAGCTCGGCTTCGAAGTGCGGACCAAGGAATTCGTCGTCGTCGCGCGAACGAATATGGAGGACGCCCGGCAGGCTGCCCGTCAGATGCAGCAAATCTGGCATCGTTCGGGCGATCTGGCCGACCACTGGACCCAGGTGCATCGTCGGCCGACGTTCGGCATCGGCTCGGTGCAATTGCTCATCGACAATGAGCCGGTGCGAGAGCAGGATCAACCATTGGTTTCGTTGAACGTAGTGGGCATCCAAACGCAGATTGCCATCAACGTCGCCGCCGGTCGGCCAACACTGCGCGACCAGTTGCCGCGGATCCGAGAGGCAACCGCCTGGGCATTCTTACATACTGCCGAACTCGACGTGCAGCTTCCTGCGTGGGTCTGCTACGGCCTCGCCAACTTTATCGCGAACGAAGGTTCGCGTCTTTCGGCACAGGTCGCTGAACTGCTGCCAAAGGCTGAGTCGCTCGGCGGGCAGCAATGGAAAGGCATTCGGACGGGTCCCGGTAAGCTCGACTTCCCCGAAAACCATCGCACGCAAGCAGCATTGCAGGTCCGCTATCTGCTGGAAGGCAACGATGCCGAGCTTGCGCCGAAGTTCTTGGCCGCCCTGCAACAAGCCGCTCGCGGCGCCGACCAATACTGGGCGCAAGAACGTCGCGATCCAACTCGCCAGATCGACGAGAAGCTCAAACCGTACGAACGGGCCATCAACGGGCTCGCGGATAAGCACGCCTCCGGCTTCCAGTCCTGGCTAAAGAACCCAGAGATGGGCCAGCCGAAGTGTGAACCTGCCGAGGACTCCAATCAGTCCGTCGGCGAGTTGCAGCAGCGGATGGTCACCATCCTCAAACTTGCCCGTCGCTTCCAGGGTCGGAGCAGTACGACAAGCCAGGTTCGAGTCGCCTCGTTCGATCGCGAGAAGGGTGTTGCACACCGAGAAGTGGCCTCGCAGACGCCACGAACGATGGATCAGCTCTATCGCGACCTCACCGACACTAAACAGCCGCAATGGGCAACGATTGGCCCCGACAACCGGCTGCTATTTTCCGGAGAGACGGAGCGCATCCGGAAGTTGCTTGGAATCGATCGCAATACGTTCCAAAGTCAGTTGCGCGAAGACCGCTGGATTGTCAGCACGACGACGGGAGGCCGGGCGACGATGCAGGGCTGGCTTGAAGAGAATAAAGACGATCCGACTCGTCCGCTGGCGAAGTTTGCCATAGTCGATACGGCTACCGGCCAGCGTCGCTCGTGACCGTACGTCCTATGGTCAACCAAATCGCATCAGCACCCAGTCCATCAGCGGCGGACACAAGCGATCAAGCCATACCAGAGCCTTGCCGCCGGCCGACAGGATGATCTCGCGCTTGCCCTTCTGCATTGCAGCGACGATGCGGCTGGCCACTTTGCGCGGCGTCATCACGCCAAACGTTCTATGGCGACGAATCTTCGCCGATTCCGCACCACCGTCTGCGGTGGTCGGTATGGCCACATCGAAGAACTCGCTGGCCGTGGTACTCGGACTCACAAGCAGCACGTCGATCCCCTCGCGGCCAAGCTCAATCCGCAAGGCGTCGCTCAGCCCATGCATCGCGAACTTGCTCGCTGAGTACTCGCTCTTGCCGGGGACCGCTCGGTGCCCGAGCACCGAACCGATGTTCACGACCATTGGCGTCCGACCTCGCCGCAGCAGCGGCAGCGCCTGACGCACGAACTCAGCCGGGGCGAAGAAGTTCACTTCCATGATCTTCCGCAGCCGAGACTCATCAGCGGCAGCGAACGACCCATGCCCGCCGATGCCAGCGTTGTTTACGAGGACATCGACTCCGCCCCAGGTCCGCTCGCAAAGCTCGAGCGCTTGCTTGCGAACTTCCGAATCAGTAACGTCTCCGGCAATCCATCGGAATCGGTCAGCCTCAGTTGCCGAAACGCCCTCCGCCAACTGCTGCAGCCGTTCCTTGCGCCTTGCCATCGCTACGACCCTGGCGCCGCGCTCCACCAGCAACAGCGCCAACTCGTATCCGATGCCGCTCGAGGCGCCGGTCACAATCACGCGCAAACCGGCGAGATCTCGACGCATCGCTTACGCCACATCTTCAATAGCGATCGATTCCGCTCCTTCAAACTCGGGCGGAGTTTCCTGCGGCATCACGATCGGAGCGTTCCGAGGCCGAACGATAGTCCCTTCATGCCGCAAACCGCCTAGGTGGCGCTGCGGAATCCGGCAGTGCACGGTTACCCGGTCGCCTTGATACTCGCGGCCCAGAATTTCGGCATGGGCTGCCAGGAAGGCCATCAGTTTGCCGTTGGAAGCATCGAACTCTACATCCAACTCAGCAAACGACCGGCTCAATGCCTCGCTCACCTTCTGGTGCAGCTCCTCGATGCCTTCGCCCGTAGCGGCGCTGATCGGCAGGGCGTTGGGGTACCGCTTCAGGATCGGGCCAAGCATGCCGCGATCGGCAAGTTGATCGACCTTATTCAGCACCAGGACGGTCCCTTTTTCCTCGATCTCCAATTCCTGTAAGACGCCGTACACGGCGCTGATCTGCTCGAGCACATCGGGATTCGATGCATCGGCTACATGCAGCAGCAAGTCGGCCTGACGCGCCTCTTCCAGCGTAGCCTTGAAGCTCGCCACCAGTCCGTGCGGCAGGTCCCGGATGAAACCAACGGTGTCGCTTAGTAGCACTGGTCCCCAACTAGGCAGTTGCCAGCGGCGGGTGCGCGTGTCGAGCGTCGCGAACAGTTTGTTCTCGGCCAGCACGCCAGCTCCGGTGAGCCGGTTCATGAGCGTGCTCTTGCCCGCGTTTGTGTATCCGACAAGCGATACGGTTAGCCGATCCGCGCGCGAAGCAACGAGTCGCTCCTTGCGTCGTTCGACCCCGTGCAGTTCCTGTTTCAGATCGTGAATTCGCTTCTCGACCAGTCGGCGGTCGACTTCGAGCTGCTTTTCACCCGGACCACGCATGCCGATGCCGGCTTTGATACGCGACAGGTGAGTCCACATCCGCTTCAGCCGCGGCAGCGAGTACTCCAGCTGCGCCAGCTCAACGGCCAGGCGGCTTTCGTACGTCTGAGCATTGCTGGCGAAGATGTCTAGAATCAGCTCGGTGCGATCCAGCACTTTTACCTTGAACGACTGTTCCAGATTGCGCGTCTGGCCGGGGTTCAAATCGTTGTCGAAGATCACCACGTCGGCTTGGTTATGCTCGACAAGGGCTTTCAACTCCTCGACCTTGCCTTTGCCCAAGTAAGTCTTGGCATCGGGCTTCTCGCGCCGCTGGACAAGGCTGCCGACCACCTTGGCTCCCGCGGTTTTCGCAAGGCCTGCGAGCTCATCAAACGGCTCTTCGCCTACGAACTGGTCGGGGAGAATCACACGAACGAGAATCGCCTTCTCACTCGCTACGCCGGGTACTCGTTCTTGCACTTTGCCTGGATACCTCGAAGAGATTCCTGATATGGGTACCGAAAACTGCGCCCCGTTTCGGGCGCCTACATTCAATTGTGTTTGCATCAACTCTCGTAGGGTAGGTTTGGACCACCCCGAATCTTTGAACGACGTTACTGGCCGGGAAAAAGCCCGCCCTACGTCGGAAATGACACGCTACCAGCTCCGGGGTTCACTGAAGCAATCGATGTACCACGTTTGACCATTTCGCGCCACTGCTGCTGAAGCGGGCGCTGCTTCTCTAAGTCCGCCTGTAAGTCTTGGCGTAACCGCTGTTTCTGATCTCCCGTCAACTGACCGAAAAAGCCGTGCTCCCGCAACACGCTGCCCTCCGCAATACGCTCGGCTGCCACAATGTCGGCCCAGAAAAACAGCCGGTCGCCGGCGTCATAACGGCCCACTACCCGACAGTCGAACCAAGCAGCGCAGTCTCGCAAAACGGGACCGCCGGACTTATTCGACAGCGCGATACCGGACAGCTTGTCGCTGTCCCGCCCGGACGAAGCGGCCATTCGGAACGCTAGCTCACCTTGGTCCGGCCGCAAGAGGTGTGCGACGAAGGCTGCACTTTCCTGGACCAATTCGGCCGTGTGGTGGTTGGGGGCCAGACCCGCGAGCAACATGGGACGCTGCGGATCGACCGACACGGGCGACACCCAGGTTGCGGTGAGTCCTCCACGTCGGCCGCCAGACGCTGCGGTGACCACCCAAACCTCGCGGTCGAGGAGGCTTTTTAACAACCCGTCGATCGTCGGCCCTGTTTCCACTTACGCCGTTCCCGCTTGTCCTAAGTCAGCGTGACTCCGGCGCCCCGGCAAGTGCTGTTACTTGAGTTTACTACTGTTGCGCACTTTTCTTCAAAATCACAAAGTGTATGTTTTTAACTAGTTGATGAAAAACAGTATCACTATTCCACAATACCTCTTACGAGGGGCTCGGTCCGAGGCGATTCGCCAACTTACGTTCGCCGCGCGCGTCGTAACCCGCCGTCACCTACCGCCAGGGCACAACACTTGTCGTAACGCAGCCACCCCGCTCCGCCTGGCTTGACGCACGCGATACGCGAACCCGGAGCCTTGACGGTTGTCCTCCGAACTGGCCTCTATTATACACGACGTACTTTCGGCGTCCGCCGCGACCGGTAGCACCACCATGGATCCAATCCACTTCTACAGCGTCTCGGCTCCCTACGGCGAGTTCTCTAACTTCGCACCGTTCCCGATCCGCCTCGGCGGCACTACCTGGCCGACCTCGGAACACTACTTCCAAGCTCAGAAATTTGAGGACGCGGACTATCGAGAAAAGATTCGAACCACCAAATCGCCGATGATCGCCGCTCGCCTGGGCCGCAGTCGCAAGGTGAAACTCCGACGCGACTGGGAATCGGTGAAAGTCAGGGTGATGCGCGACGCCGTTCGCGCGAAGTTCGCCCAGCATGAAGAACTATGCGCTCTGCTCTCGGCAACCGGTGACGCGAAGATTGTCGAACACACCACGAACGACAGTTACTGGGGCGACGGCGGCGACGGGAGTGGCCAAAACATGCTCGGCCGCATTCTGATGGAAATTCGCGCGGAGCTGCGGCGCACCTCTCCTGCCAATTGACCGTCCGCGGAGGCTTCGGCCTGGACGATAAGAGCGGCGACCTGCCTCGCCAGCTACGGCATGATTGCGGGATCCCTCGCATTACAAGCGGCGCGTTCTCCGATTCATACCAGCCGCGGCCCGTTGGTTGCACTTTGCCACGCGGCCGCACCCTGCGGCGTGATAAGTGGATGAAAGCTTCAGGAGAATTGCCGTGGGTGTTTCGCGCCGTGAAATTCTTTCCTGGGGAGCCACTGCGCTTCCCGCTTCCGCGCTGCTGGCAACCACCGCGTGGGCCCAGAACCGTCAACCGCCAGGAGTTGCTGGGGCGGCCGCTGCTAACCCGGATCCGCTCCTCGCAGCCCAGTTGCTGATCGTGGGACGCAAACAGATCGGCAAATGCCAGCTGGCGGCCAAGCGACTGCAGTCGGAGGAAGCTCGCAATTTCGCCCAGGCCGAAATCGAAGAGCATCAGACCATTCAGGCGCGCCTCAAGGAGCTCGGCTTCACGTATCCCTCGTCGGCCGGCGCGCAAACAACCGCAGGACGAGTGCAGCCACTAGCCGGTGATGTCACCGTTGGCAACTCGCCGCTCCCGCTCGGGGCGGCGCCGATGATCCTGGTAGAGCACGAAATCGCCGACCAATGCCTGGCGACCTTCAAGGCTGTGAATGATCGCCGCGAAGGTGCCGACCTCGACCGAGCCTTTATCGGCGACCAGCTATTCGCTCATTACGCGCTCTTTGACCAGGCAACCGTCTTCCGCAAACATGCCTCCGAGCAAATGCAGCCAGTGCTCGAAGAAGGCTTGCCAATCATCCAGCGTCACATCGCAACGCTAGAGAAGCTGATGGCCGGCTTAGCCCAGTCTTAGTCGGCGCAAAAGGCGAGGGCACCGTAATGGCGCCCTCGCACAATCTATCCGAACAAACCGCGCCCGGTTTACCGCGGTGTGGTCTTCACCGGTTTACCACCCATCCCTGGTCCTGATGGGCCGCCGGGTGGCGGTGTCATCGTGCCGCTGACCTTCGAGGGGTCAGATGTATCAACAAATCCCGGACGATCTCGCGGATCTTCCTTTTGGGTACAGCCGACCGCGAGGAGGCTCACAGTGCAGAGAACTAGCAGAGTACGCATGAATCTAGCTTTCAATTGGCAAAACTACTAATCGATGGAACGCTGACTGCCGTCACCAATGCCGTTGATGGCTACCCAGGTGCCCCAGGCGATTCCCTCATTGAGGTTGGTCACCGAGCCATCGCCGCGCAATCCTAGTACGGTCCCGCCGGAGTGCATCGCACTCGCGCCGGGCCATTCCGTGTTGAGACCCCATGCCGTCAGATAGCTTGGGCAATAGGAGTGCGGACCGGCCCGAAACCAGGCGCCGCCAGCCTGATCACCGCTGTCATCCGGCTTTTTGTACTTGCTTTGGACCGACTCACCTTCCTGTCCAGTGTAAATAAAGGCCGACCGGAACACGGCCTCACCTCCGCGGGCTCGGCGGGCACCGGTTCCAGAGGATTGAAAAGCACCCCACTTATATCCGTAGCTGTCGACCTCTGCGACCACAATTGTATTGGACGTGCCATCCGAGATGGTCGCCATGTCGAAAGACCGGGCAACCGCGAACAAACCGGAGTAATCGCCGGCCTGTGGAAGCTGAGTCCAGTTGCCGCCCCATGCCGGGTCGAGATGAGCAGTTGGCCACCAGTGATAGCCTTCGCTGCCGGCGTAGTTTGTATGTGCGATGTTGTGGGTGTCGGAGGCTGCGTCGTAACCGCCGTCGGACGGGCAGCGCAGCAACTTCACCTTGGTCGCAACAATCGGTTGACCCCAGGCGATGTTATTGAAATTGGTGGAGTCGTGGAGGGGCTTCTGCTCGACAAACGGCAGGATCGAAGTCAGCCAGGTGTGGTGATAAGCGCCGCCGCCGGGCCGAGTGAGATAGCCGGCCATCGGAAACTTCAGCATCGTGTCGTGGTAGTTGTGCAGGCCGATCCCGATCTGCTTCAGGTTGTTCGAACACGACGAGCGCCGCGCAGCTTCGCGGGCCGCTTGCACTGCAGGCAGCAGCAGTGCCACAAGGACTCCGATGATGGCGATAACGACCAGCAACTCCACCAGCGTGAAGCCTTGGGGCAGTTTGCCCCGGTCTCGGACAGTCATGATGTTTGTCCCCACTCGAGAGGAAGAAAAAGATGCAGAAAAGTGCTAGCGATCGAAGAAGGGGTCGCTTGTTCCCACAATGATCAATCCAACGTGATTTTCTACACCTTTGATTCTCGGCCGTCTAGATTTATTTCGTGAAAACTCCCGAAATTTGCTTTTTCGCCCAATCTGGGAGTGGTTTTGGGGGAATCCTCCCCTGCGGGACCAAAGGTCCGCTAGAGGAACTAAACCTATGCCAGGGGCGGGGGCGGCAGCCGCCTGGACTGTCTAGAGATTTGACAGGTCGCTGCGCGGATCGAGCGCATCGCGCAATCCGTCGCCGAGTAGGTTGAAACCGAGCACCGTCAGCGAAATCGCCAGGCCAGGAGCGACCGCGAACCAGACATTGCTGCTCCAGAAGTCCTTGGCTTGCGACAGCATGCTGCCCCATTCGGCAGCCGTTGGATCGCCGCCGAGCCCCAGGAATGCCAGACCGGCAACTTCGAGAATTGCCGTACCGAGGCTGAGCGTTGCGAGAACAACGATTGGGCTCACCAGCGCCGGCAGAATGGCGTGCGTCAAGATATGCACTGTGCTGGCTCCCAGGGCACGGCTGGCCGCCACATACTCAAGCTGGGTGACAGTCAGCACTGTTGCACGAACCTGGCGAGCGAACGACGGCACGTTGATGAGACCGACCGCCACGATCACCGTAAACCAACTCGGTTGCCAGGCGGCGGCCAGTAGCAGCGCAATGAGAATGCTCGGAAAGGCTAGGGCGACATCGACCGACCGCATCAAAAGCGCGTCCGCTCGTCCGCCGAAGTAGCCGGCCAGCGCCCCCCACGGAGCTCCGATGCTCACTGCGAGCAGAATGGAGACCAGACCGGCTACAAGCGACAATCTGGACCCGTGGATCACTCGGGTCAGCACGTCCTTGCCGAGTGCATCCGTACCAAGCAAATGCTCGGACGACGGCGGCGCTGCCACCTGCCCTCCGGCTGCTTGGATGGCGTAGGGGGAAACGAAGTCCGCGAGCAGGGCCGCCAGAACGAACGTCAGCACCATCCCGCCGCCGAGCCAGATCGAGGCCTGCGACGCGAGCCGGCGGCTCAGTCGGTTGCGATCGACCTCGGCCAATGGGAGCGTCACACTACTCATGGTGGCAACTGTTCCCCCGTCGCTGAATCAGCATACGAGTGCTCTCAATCAAGTCGGATTCGTGGATCGAGCCAGACAAACAAAAGGTCCAGAAGCAAGTTCAGCGACACAAACATCGTCGCGATTACGATCGCAGCCGCTTGTACCGCAACATAGTCCTTGTCCCGAATCACCGCATCGGCCAGATACTGCCCCAGCCCGGGCCAATCGAATACGGTTTCCGTGAGTACCGCCCCCGATAGCAGCAAGCCGACCTGCAATCCGGCGATGTTCGTAATCGGCACCGCCGCGTTCGGCAACGCGTGACGCAGGACGATCCGCAAAAAGCCAGCTCCCTTCGCTTTCGCTGTACGAATGTAGTCGGCCGAGAGGGTCTCCAGGACACTCCCGCGCGTAATGCGGGCGACAATCGCGGCGGGGATTGTACTCAGCGCAAGCGCCGGCAGCAGTAAGTGCTCGGCCGCGGTCAGGAACAAATCGAATCGGCCGCGAAGGATGGTGTCGATTAGATACAGGTCGGTGATCGGCTCGAACTGAAAAAAAGCCACCGGAGGTAAGCGTTGGGAAGTGGGTAGCCCGGTAAAGACGGACCGTAGTACCAGTCCGAGAAAGAAAACCGGCACGCTGAGACCGAGTAAGGCGAGAATCGAAAAGGTTCGATCGGTCCAGCGTCCCCGGAACACAGCCGACATCGTCCCGGCGGCCACTCCCAGCGGAATCGCAAGCAGACAAGCAGCGAGCGTCAGCTCAACCGTGGCTGGGATGCGTTGCCGCAGTTCGTCGTTGACGTCGACATTCGTTCTTGCGAGTGATTTGCCAAAGTCCCCCGTCGTCGCGAGCTGCCAAAAGAAATCCAACAGTTGAACGAGGATGGGCCGATCCCAGCCGTACTTCTTCTCGATCGCCTCGATTTGAGCTTGATTCGGATGCTGGCCGAACCGGGCCCTCAACGGACTTCCTGGAATCGCCCGCACGGCGATGAACACCAGCGCGACGGCTACGACGATGGTGAGCGCCGCCTGGGCAAGCCGCCGCAACAAGAACCGGCTCACGGTGCGGCCTCGAAGTGGGCTCCGCGCAATCGCACCATTCCGGTCGGATGCAGATCGTAGCCTTTCAACTGCCGCGACATTGCGGTGCGCAGGTTCGTGTGCACGAGCGGAACGACCGGCGCTTCATCCAGCACAATCTGCTGAGCCTCGAGGTACAGAGGCAGTCGCTTTTCGAGGTCTGTCTCTTGCCGACCGGCCAGCATCAACTCATGGAAGCGAGCATTGCGCCAGCGACTGACGTTGTTGCCTCGCGTCGCGATGTTGTCTGGGTCGAGCAGAGTGTACAGAAAGTTGTCTGGGTCGCTGTTGTCGCTGTTCCAGCCGGCGAGGCCCAGTTCGTGCTGACCCAGTTCAAGATGTTCGAAGTGCTGATTCACGTCACGACCGACGATGTTCAGTTCGATGCCAATTTCTCGAAGAGAATCGCGCAGAAAACCGGCTGTTGAGAGCGGCTGAGGCAGGTAGGGGCGGGCCTGATTCATGATCGAGAGATTCAACTTGAGCGGCAGGTCGAAGCCCTCCTCTTCGGCTGCCTCAGCGAGCAGCGCCTTGGCCTTTTCTGGATCGTACGGCCGGTCCTGCAGATTCTCAGCGTGCCCCCACATCGAAGGCGGAACCATGCTGACGGCTGGCTTCGCGTGCCCCGCATAGCCGACTTCGACCAGCTTTGGCTTGTCGATCGCCAGGTAGATTGCTTCGCGGACTTTCTTGTTGCCAAGCGGCGGCTTTTCGTTCTGCATCGTCAAGTAAGCGACATTCATCCCGACCTGCTCGGCAATACGCAGGTTGGGCAACGTCGCGACTCGATCCAACTCCGTCGGCGAGAGGCTTTCGCCAACATGGATTTCGCCGCGCTGCAGTCGCTGAGCGCGGGTGGCGCTTTCCTTCACCGGCACGAACACCAGTCGCTTTACCTTCGGAGCGCCTCGCCAGTGATCGTCAAACGCTTCCAGCAACAGTTGTTGATCGCGCGACCATTTGACGACCTTGAACGGTCCGGTGCCGATCGGTCGCTCGGCAAAATCGGCTTGAAAAAGCTCCAAGGCCCGCGGGGACACGATGCTGGCCGGAAACATTGCCAGGTTGGCAAGAAACACCGCGCTGCGCTGCTTCAGTTGGAACACCACCGTGTCAGCGTCCGGTGTTTCGATCGCCTCGATCATTTCATAGGCTGGCTTGTAAGGGCGAGCCGGGTCGAACACCAGCGGATGCTCGTCCTGCAGCAAGCGGTCAAACGTAAGCTTGACTGCTGCTGAATCGAGCGCGTCGCCATTATGGAATTTCACATTCTGTCGGAGTTTGAACGTCCATGTTCTTCCGTCGTCGCTTGTGGTCCATGACTCTGCTAATGAGGGGACGATGTCGGTGGACTGATCATCGTAGGTAACCAGCGTGTCGTACACGTTCGTCATCACGTGCACGGCTTCGGCGATGTCGGTGTTGATCGGATCCAGCGTGGCGGGGTCTTCGGCCTGGCCATAGATGAGCGTGTCGTCGGTCGCAGTTGGCGCAGGACGACAGCCGAATAGGCCGAACGTGGCGGCGAGGCAAATGAGCGATACGAACCGACGCGGCATAAGCTATCCTTGCGTTCGCAATTGCAGCAAAACGGCGTCGGCCATTCTAAAGCGGGCAGCGCTGCGCGCATACCTCTCAAGGCACGCGTTACCGAGCGAAGGGCCTATCGCAAGGAGCCGCGATCAGCTCGCGACATCGGTTCCGGCGAGGGCGAAGGAATGCGCATCCCAGTGGGAGAAGCTGGAGACTCGGATGGCGTGGCCGCAGGCGGCATCGGCGGCGGGTCGTCATCGTCCGTCGCCTCATTGACGCTAGGGGGACGTTCTTCGACTGCATCCGGAAGCAGTGCCGGATCGAAGCCGGCGTCGTTCATTGCACCTTCAGCCTGCACATAATTCGCCTTCGTGTGCTCGTGAGCAGGAAGCGACTCGTCGGCGGGCATTTTCCATATCACGCCCAGATCCGGGCGCCGTTCCGCCGACCAGCGCGAACGGTTCTCGAGATCGAATTCAAGCGTCTCTGCCCCAGGACCGGATGGAGTTACTCGGAGGAAGACCACATCGGGGCGAGGATAGCAGTTGTCCGCCCCGTCGAAGGTCAATTTGACATCCTCTAGCGCCGGTAGGGCCGCGAACTCGAAAATCGGCGCTTCCGCGGCCGTATAGAGGATGGTGCGGTTACTGCGTACATCGACGTCGAGCTGATGGGCAGCACCGCCGCGACGACGCATCTGGTGCAGTCCCCGCTCGGCCACCGCCGTGACATGATCGAGGTCGATTTCAATTCGACCGAACCATTTTGGCTTCACCATGGTGCCGCCGGTCTCGATCAAGCGCCCGCTGGTAACGAGCAGGCCCTGATTCCAGACGAGTTTCAGTGGGCTCTCATCTGGCATCCAAACGAGACTCGCTTCGCCCCGAGCGATGGTTCGAGTTAAGGCGATGCTCAGCTGAGGAGCCATCACCGACTCGTCCTCCATCGTCATCGTGTCCGCGATCCGGCGCGGCAATACATGGAAGAAAGCTACCTGGTCATGAATGGGACCGCCGACACTGCCAGCGTCCTTGATCGTTAGGATGCAATCGCTCAAGTCCAACGATTGAGCCGACTGCACGGCGAACAATGACCACCCGAACGACGGCTCCTGCGGAAGTTCCATGCGGAGCATCACGCCGGATATGATCAGGCGCGATGCAGCAGCGCCGGTCAGGCGAATCATCTGTCGCTGCTCGGCAAGCGAACCAAGTTCCGCGCGGAAGACGACTCGCGGACGGAAACCGGCGCCGGCCCGAATGGTGAGCCGCGGTGCGGCCACTTCGAACGGCTTCTCGTAGAGTTCGCCGTCGAAATGGAGTTCGATCTCATTGACCCCTAATTCGGCCGCCATGCGGCAGGCAGCGGCGAGCGAACCAACGGTCTCGATGGTATCGACAACTGACGGTTCGGCTCGCGGTTGAACCACCAACTTGGTGATCACCGGCTTCGGTGCCGCGACCAACGGCACGCCAGATTCGCCGGAACTCCCCGTCGAGGCGGATGTTGGATTCCGATCCACGGCTGGAATCATCGGAGCCGGGTCATCGTCGTTCGGACTGCCTTGCGTCGGCGTCGCAGGTGGAGTGCTGGACGGAAGCGGGGCGACGGACGAGGCATCAGAATTGGCGGCACTGACGACCGGCGTCATCGGAGGTGCCATCGGCATCGGCGAAGTATTGTCAACGCTCAGACCCGTGCCCGATTTCGTTGCGTCGCCCGTGCGAGGCGGCAAGTCTCGACGCAAGCTGCGATCCGGGTTTTCGAGCGGCCGCGTAAGCAGCTCGGCTGCGGCTTTTTCTGCGGTCGACTTTTGATTGCCGGCAAAGCTGTCGGAGGTGATGGTTGGCCTGGCGAACTTTGGCCGCAGCGATACGTCAGCGGTGGAAGTGCTGGGCGGAACAAGGGCGTCGAGTACGATGAGCACCACGCCCAGGACGATCACCGGGATTGCGATGGGCGCCATTCGATCCCATAGCGTGACGGTGGCCGGCACAACGAGACGTGATGCATCGGGGCGACGGGCAAAAGGCAACCCGAGTTGCTCGCCGAGCATTATGAGCTCTTGGATCAATCCGTCGGCCGATTGCTGCCGCTGCGAAGGGCGTTTCGCCAGCATCTTTGCGAGCAGCGCCGAGGCCCTTGGGCTAAGCTCGGGACGGAACAAGCGCGGGTCCGGTGCATCGTCGCCATTGTGCCGTAGCAACTTCTGTAGCGCTGTCCCTTCCGGAAACGGGGGTCGGCCAACGAGCATGAAGTACAGCGTGCAACCGAGCGAGTAGATATCGCTGCGTACGTCGGCGGATCGCGGATCGCGGGCCTGTTCCGGAGAGATGTAGTCGAACGTTCCCAGGGTGACGCCGCTGGCCGTCAGGTCGTCCGAGGACGATTCCACCTGATGCAGTCGAGCGAGGCCCATGTCGACGAGCTTCACCATACCAGTGGGCGTGATGAGCACGTTCGAAGGTTTGATGTCGCGGTGCACGACGTCCCGGCTCGACGAGTGCGAAAGGGCTTCTGCGACCTGCAACGTGTAATTCAGCGCATCGTCCAAAGGGAGCGGGCCGTTCTTTTCGACCAGGTCCCGCAAGTTCACCCCTTCAATGAACTCGAAGACGATGTAATTCCAGCCGGCATCCTCGCCGACGAAATGCACGCGGGCTATGTTCGGATGGTCGAGGCGAGCAGCGCTTTGAGCCTCGTTGCGGAAGCGGCGAATCGTGTCGTCGTCGGTTTGATCCCGCGAAAGCACTTTGACCGCCACCGTGCGGCCGAGGCGCGTGTCTGTCGCCCGGAAGACGGCTCCCATGCCGCCGCCGCCCACAAATTCGACCAGTTCATAGTGGTCGAGTCGCTTCCCGATCAATGCCTGGCCTATGTGCTGGGTCGTCAGGATGAGGGGCGGAGCAACTTCGGCCGTCGGCCCTGACTTAGAGATGATCGTCTTGTCGTCAGGAGTCGCGCCAGCGACTTGGTCGGCACGCAGTCCCAGCGACGGACTTGGCGTCGCGTCGTGCGCGGGGCGAACGGTGAGCGGATTGTTCTCCGCCGTGGTGGCCGCCAACGTTTTTGAGCTCGCGTCGCCAGGCATCAGTACAGGGGTCGCTTGGTACTCGGATTCAAGACTGGGTTCGGAGAAGGCTCCAGGCGATTATTTCGCTCGGGCAGCCGCGGCTTTGCGCTCCTCCTTGGGTTCGGTCTACCCGCAACAATCGGTCGCCGAGAACCGGAGACCTGAGAAATGTAGATCCATCCTTGCTGGCTCGATTCTAGTCGGCAGGATACGGCCGGTCAATCAAATAAATCTTTCCCTATACTGGACTTGCGCCGTTTCGCACCACGGTAACCGACCCGAGCTGCTATACGCTTAAGCGCCTGGACTCGACGAAAGTACTTACTCAATGGCTCCCAGGTAGCCATTCCTTGCCGTCTGCCCTTTGAATGGGCTGTTGAGTTCTCCTCGTTACGCAAAACCGCAAATCGGTTACCGCTTGGTGCAAAGAGGCGGCCGGGTCCGGCGAATTTCCCATGTAGTGAAAATGTCGGCCATGTCCCCCGGACCAGTGACAGGCAGCTGGCACCCGAGGTTTTATGCTGTGCAACTGTGCACTAGGGACTTCGACAACACCGAAGAAAAGAATTCGAGCGTTTTTCTTCGGGTTGCTGCGTAAGTCGGTGGACTTCGGACTTGGTTTTGCGGATTCACTTAGCGGAAGCCGCGGGCGCCTGCCAGCCGCCTGCGGTCGCCGAATTTCCTTCTGGGGGCACGTATGGGATCAGATCTAACCACTCGCCCGAACGCGTGTAGTGCTGAGGCCTACTACCGCTTTGTTGAGGCACTTCCGCAACTGCACACGACGGAGGGGCTTGTACAAGCCACAATTGCGGTCTCGATGCACGCTCTAGACGATGTCGAGCCAGCAGAAGTCCGCGATCGAATTGCCGCACTTGCGACCCAGGTCAGGACAGGATTGCAGAGTTCTAGCAAAAGCGCGGCACTTGCCCACCTGCACGAAGTCTTATTTCATGAGGAAGGTTTTCGAGGGAACAATGCGCACGCTTATTTCGCCTTGAATAGCTACCTGCCGATCGTGCTCACGAACAAGTCGGGTCTTCCCATTCTGTTGTCCCTTGTCTACAAGGCGGTAGCGGAGCAGGTGGGACTGCATGTGGAAGGAATCAATGCCCCGGGGCACTTCATGGTTCGCGTGCAAACCGACGAAGGCCCAGCGATTGTTGATCCGTTCTTCGGCGGCCGACTGCTGACGCGGGAAGAAGCGTTTCAGCGGCTAGAGCAAGTGCACCGCCGACCAGTCCCACGCGATGCAACTCTACTGGGCACAGCCAGCCACTCCCAATGGCTTGCGAGAATTCTCGCCAACCTCATCACTTTCTTTCGCGATGACCGTCGGCGTGAAGACCTGGCGGCGATGCTGGAATTGCGCCAAGCGCTGGAAGAGGTTTACGGTTAATGTCAGCGTCGAGCCGGTACCAGCTACCGAAGAGCATTGAGGCTTTTGCGCACCCGGACTAGATTAGGCTGTTTCTTCTGGTGGCGCGGCCGATCTTATGCAGCAGCCTCGTGTCTTTCTGAAGTGGACCTGTCCCGCTTGCCACCGGGTCGAGCAGTCGGGACGCAAGGAACTGATCGACCGGCTGCGCGATCTCGGCATGCTGCGGCGGGACGACGGGCGCAATCTTGACTTGCTCTTGGAACTCGCCCGCTCCAAGGCCGCCGACTTCACTTGCCCGGGTTGTGAATCCGCGGGTTTCCTGCCACTGGAAGTCTCGGGCGATGACGATTTCGACGATCTTCCGCCCGCCAAGCCTTGTATGGCCTGCGGCAGCATGATTCCGCCGGAGCGAGTCGATCTATTTCCGGAATCGGATTTGTGCGCTCGCTGTCAGCAGAAAATCGACCAGGGCGAGTCACTCAGCGGCGACGACTACTGTGAGCGTTGCGGCACCCCGTTGGTCGTGCGGAAGACCTCGGCCGGAGTCACACGCTACCAGCAGGTCTGCCCGAACTGTCGGCGGTGAGCGGCCAATGGGCGAGGTCGTTCATCGTTTGCCAAAGGGAATTTAGTATGGCGAGCGTCTGTGTTGGCGGCGCTTGCCGGGCATAGGCCATTCGGCTGTAAATCTCCGCGAGCTGCCGCGCAGGCACCTCAATTGCCGGCTGGTGGACCGCGAGCGATTCGCTGAACTCGTGCGCTGTTTGACCGTTCTTGCGCGGCGTCGCGAATTCTCGCCCCCAGGCTTGCAGGGCATCGAAGGAGTATTGAACTAGCTGCGCGGAGGTCATGCGGTGTGCTTGGCCGCTTGCGAATGGGTCGGCGAAGTCGCGGAACGATTTCGATACCGGCTTAGTCTGAATGATCTCTTCTGCAGATGCTTCCGACGTGGTTTTTCCGAAGAGGCGATTCCAAAGGTCGCCCAGTTCTTTGATAAGTTGCTTCCACGCCGCCGCAAGTTCATGACGATACCTCCAAGCCAGAAATGCCGCCAGCACGCCGATCGCAACGTAGAACAACATCCGCAGGAGATTGCCAGCACCCGACAACGCCTGACCCAGGGCCGGTGCGCGTGGCGATGGCGACTGACTGGTAGCAGTTGAGGAATCCCCCGATGTTCTGTTGCTCTGTGATGTTTCGGTCGGGCTGCTGTTGGGATCCGTCTTCCTGTCTGGGCTGCCACTCTTTCCACCCGACTCAGCACTTCCAGGGCTCGAAGAGTCGCCGGCACTATTTTCGTTCGATGCATTGGAAGAGTCACGGTTGGCACCGCGCGATTCGCTACCTGCAGTTCCGCCCGGACCTGTCCCAGATGAGCCACCTGCAGTCGTTCCGGATGAACCAGGTTGCTTGGACGGCTGCGCCGCGGAAGGGCCTTGATTGCTCGAATTGTTCGAATCGGCCGAATCAGGCGCGTCGCTGTTGCCCTGATTATTCGCTGGCGCACTCTGCGTACCGTTGCCGGCGCCGGACGATGATTCGCCCGATTTCTGCGGATTCTCACGGCCACCGGGACCGCTTGAACCGCCCTGACCTTGAGTACCTTGCCCCTCGCCAGCCTGACTTGCCGAGGATCTTGTGGAACTTGCCGCTTGCTGGCCTTCGGCGTTCGGCTGAGCTCCCTCAGGCCCGAAGCCAACGCGCGACGAAGTCCGGTCCGGTGACGTGAAGCTGCCGAGCCTGCTTTCGATCGCTGCCGCCATGCTGTATTCCGGTGCAGGACGCGGTAGCAGTGCGGCAGCCACGAGCAGTCCCAGGATCATCAGCACCCCGACGCTCAGCCAGGTCGCTGCCATCTCAACTGGCATCTCGAGCTGCCGTTGGCGAATGTAGCGCCTCAGCCCGAGAAAGCTGGTCGTCAGCAGCAGGCCCAGGCCGCTGCCCACGTAAATCACCAGCATCCAAAAGGCATACCTTCTCCCAGCCACATCGTCGGCAGGGATGAAGAATTGGCCCAACCCAAACAAGGGCAGAGCCGCCACCGAGAAATACACCACCCAGCGGCCATGCGCGGCCGGTTGCTCACGATGGCCGAACCAGCGCTGCCACCAGAGCGGTGGCTCCTTTTGTGTCGCGTCGCTGTGGTCGTCGGTGGCCGCAGCAGGGTCGGTAGACGCATTGGATGAGCTTGAGACTTCCGCCTGTTGCGAATCGATCCGGCGAGGCGTCTCCCAGCCCATGGACTGCAATAGTCCCTGTCCGGTGGTGTCGCGCCGGTCATCGAGCAGCGTGCAGTCCCAAGTCAGTTGATGAGCACACCACCAAATCAGAGCCAGCAGGCTCCAATTGATCAGTGCGCTAAGGGGCGCGAGTGGGCCTTTGATCTCAACGAAGTAGACGACGGCAATTCCTACCACCACGCCGAGCGGCAGGCCGAACAAGGCGGCATAGCCGGCGCCTTCTTCCATCGAAATGCGAGCCACGCAAACCGTGGCCAATACGAAGAGACCCATCACCCAGGTTAAGCGATACGGGAATTCCCCCTGGTAGAACACACCGATCAGAAAGAAGACCAGGCTGCCGACGAGCAGCATGATCAGCGCGGGGGCGATGCCCACGACGACATAGTCGGCCAACGTTTCGGGTGCTCGACGCGCCATGGCTACCTCGCTGTCATCCTAGCACCTGACGCCGGCAAAGTTCCATCAATCCGGCCTCGTCGCGAAGATGACGCGTGTGGATACCCTGGGCGATCAACGGCCCAGAGGCCTCAGCAAACTCGTACTCGTCCCACAGATTCAGAATCGCTTCGACCGCGAACCCTCGGCGGCGCAGATTGCCGAGTGCAATCGCATTTATCTCCGTCACCTGAGGTAGGATGGCAATCACGGTAGCATCTCGGGGCAGTCGGTTGGCGGTTTCTTCGACTAACTCAGGCAGCGTGAGTCCATCGGTCAATTCTAGCCGGGCGAGCGATTCGAAGATCTGCAGCAGTTGCTCGGGCCCGCGCCGCGTCGGTACTACGACCGGCGCCAGCCGCGTGTTTTCACCGCGCATGCTGGCCGCTCCGCGAGCTGCGTCGCGCGTTCGCCAGTCCCCCGACGAGCCCTCCTGCCGGATTCGATCGGCCGCGTCCCGCCCGTTGGTCACCAGGCCAACTTGCTGGCCCATCAGGTACACGGAGTTGGCGATGGATGCCGCTGCCGTAACTGCCAGGTCGCTTCGCATCGGCTCGTTCCGGCGATCGTGCGACGACTTATGGAAATCGAGCAGCACCGTCGTGCCAGCCACAGTCGATGGCTCATACACCTTGCTGTGCAACACTCCCGTGCGCGCGGTTGCTTTCCAGTGCACTCGGTTGAGTGAATCACCGCGCTCATACTCGCGCACGCCTGCGATCCGCGTTGGGTCTTCATACAGCCGATAGGTAAGTTTCACTTCCCCAATCGGCCGGCGCGAAGCGATTTCGTAACCGGTAAGAGGCATTACCTTCGGCATCACGAGCAAGTAGTGCGGCTCCGTGAGCACACGATAGCGACGATGCAAGCCAAACAGGTCACCTGTTTCCAGAACCAAGGGACCAAGCTGAAAGTAGCCGCGGCGGTTGCAGGTGAGCTGATAGAGCAGCGTCTTCCGCCCTCCACCGCGAAGCATAAGCAATTGAATCCTCCGGCCGCTCACCCGTAGCTTCGGCGGCTCATGAATCAATGCGTCGGCCGGTAGCAGATCTTCAACGAGCAACCAGGGGATCGGCAATCGGCCGCGGTTTTCAATTGTCACCACGACAGCGATTTGCTCGCCAATTTCGGCCGTCAGCTTGTTGTACTCCCGGCGAGCCACGAGCGACTCGGCCCAGATGCGGGTCAGATAGCGGCTGAGCAGCCAAATGCCGAGGAGCGCGTAAGCCACGTAGAACAGCAAGCTGAGCTTGAGCACCGCGGCCAATACGAGCAGCACTGCGATGCCGGCGAGCCAGATCATGACACGCCAGTCTCGCTCAACGTCGGCACGGCGATCTCGGCGACAAGTTCATCCAGCACCGGTCCAGCCGTTACTTTCCGCAGTCGGCTTTCCGGTCGGATGATAATGCGGTGGGCAAGCACCGGGCCGACGACCCGCTTCACATCGTCGGGCAACACGTAATTGCGACCTCGCAATGCCGCGATCGCCTGCGACGCACGAAACAGCGCAAGCGAAGCTCGTGGGCTGGCCCCCAGCGCGATGTCTTCGTGCGAGCGCGTGTCGTGGATGATTTGCATCAGGTAGCGGCGGACTTTGTCGTCGACATAGACCTCGCGCACCGCCTGCTGGCAGGCAATCAGTTCTTCGGCAGAGACCACCGGCTCCAGGCGATCAATCGGATGCGACCGCTGCAGCAGGTCGAGCATTTTCAGCTCCTCCTCGAGCGATGGATATCCCAGGTTGAACCGCATTAGGAAGCGGTCGAGCTGCGCTTCTGGCAGCGGGAAAGTCCCTTCATGGTCAACCGGGTTCTGCGTGGCAATGACCAAGAACGGTGGTCCGAGGCGATGCGTTTCGCCGTCGACAGTGACCCTGCTCTCGGCCATCGCCTCCAAGAGGGCCGCCTGAGTGCGCGGTGTAGCGCGGTTAATTTCGTCGGCCAGGACGACCTGGGCGAAGATGGGGCCGGCGCGGAACTCAAAGTCCGCGGTCTTAGGATTGAAGATTGAGGCCCCCGAGACATCGGTTGGCAGCAGGTCGGGCGTGCACTGGATCCGCTTGAACGAGCATCCTACGCTGCGCGCTAAGGCGCGAGCGAGCATCGTCTTCGCTACGCCGGGGACGTCCTCGAGGAGTAAGTGGCCTTCACAAAGCCAGGCAGCGAGCGCCAGCACAATCGGCTGACGCTTGCCAACGATGGCCTTCTCCACATTGGCGATGATCCGCTTCGCTGCGGAATTGATGTCGGCCACACATGCCTCGAGTTTGCAGAATCGTCGTCAGCCGATCATTCCATGATCTTATGCCGCAGGACGATTCGGTCGGCCTTCGCCTCAGGGGTCACCTTCAGCGGAACGACGAACGTGACGCTGCTGATCTTGCAAACGCCCTCATCCTTCTCCTGGCAATAATAGTAGTTCACCGTGACGTTGATTTCATCTTGTCCGGCGCCGGTGACTGGCACGGGAATAGAGAACTCAGCCTGCGGCTTGTCGAGCTTCTTCTTTCCGAGCGACGCGCGGTCGATGGGTCCCGCAGAGCCAGTCGCATCGAGTTGATAGGCCATCGGGGCCATAGGATTCAGCTTCCAGCCGCGGGGCAGGGTGAGTGCGACATCCAGTTGAACGGAGCCTTCCCCCGACTTGACTTCGGTTAGCGGCATTTCTTCCGTATGCTCGCCGCGTGCAGGTTTCGTGGCCGTCGCTGCTTCCGGCTTGTTAGGAGCTGTGAGGCCCTGAATAGGCAGGGTCTTTACTTCGCCGCTCTCAAGGTCCAGCGTACGAATCAAGTGGTTGTTCGTATCGGCGATGTAGAGCTTGCCGGCTGCGATCGCCAGACCGGCTGGCTCGTCGAACGTCGGTTCCAGGTCGCTCTTGCCGGGCTCACCCGTTCCAGCGAGTGTGTTGGTCACGCCTGTTTTGGCATCGACTACCTTGATTTTGTTGTTGTACGTGTCGGCTACATACAGCTGACCGTCGTGGTAGACCACCTCCAGGCAGTGCTGCAGTTTGGCCTTGAGACGCGGTCCGTCCGCATCGCCGAAGGCGAACAAACGGCCGGTGGGCAAGTGATCAGAACCGACAACCGTCTTGACTTCCTTGCGGGGATCGAATGGTACCGCGCGGATCGAGCTTCCCTCGCTATCGGCGACGTACAGCCAAGTGCCGTCGGAGGATAGTCCGCTCGGCTGGGCGAACGAAGAGAAACCACGGCCATACGGCTGACGGGGCAGGAGTGGCCCGTCGACAATGTCTTCCCGACCGTTGCCGGCATAAGGACCGATCTCCGACTCGTCGAGCGGCATCTTCCAGATCTGATGCGGCCCAGCCATCGCGATGTACAGATCATTTTCGTGGATCCATAGCGCCCAAGGGCTGTTTATGCCAGTCGTTGCGGGCGGCCCGACCCAGCGCTTCGGCAATTCGGACGCGACGTCGACCCCATCGAGCCCCGGCCAGGGATGCTTCGCCTGCTCACCTGTGCCGGCAATGGTCGTGACCGTCTTGCGGTTCAAGTCGACCTTGCGCAGCAGGTGATTCTCCGTATCGGCGACGTACAGTGTGTCGCCTCGCAGAGCGCAACCTTGTGGGTGATCGAAGGTCGCTTGTTCGTAAGAACCGTCGGTGCGACCCATCTGGCCATTGCCGATGACTTCCAGCAGCTTGCCGTCGAGCGAGGCGATCACAATGCGATTGTGGTTACTGTCGGTAATGAACAGCCGACTGCCTGCTTCGTCGGCCAGGATCTTGCCCGGAAAGCGAAGAGGAGTCGTCGCTTCATTCTCTCGCTCGAGAGCAAACTTGAGCGGCACTTCGTTAAGCAGTTTATTCTCACGATAGTAGGGCAGGGCGGCCTTCAGAATCTGGTCGACCTCCGCGGCTTTGAACTCGCCGCTGTGTCCCCACACTGCGTTTCCTTCGGGGTCGATCAATATCGCAGTCGGCCAACTGCCGACGCCGAACGTATCCCAAATCTCATGCTCGGCATCGTTGACGACGGGGTGCTCGATCTCGTAGCGGAGCACCGCTTCGCGGATGCTCTTGGTGTCCTTTTCCGTCTCGAACTTGGCGGAGTGCACACCGATGACGACCAGCTCATTCGGATATTCGCGTTCAAGCTTCTTCAGTTCCGGCAGGATATGCATGCAATTGATGCAGCAGTAGGTCCAGAAGTCGAGCAGGACGAACTTCCCCTTAAGTTCTTTGACGCTGAGCGGGCCGCTGTTGATCCAATCACGATCCTTCGGGAACTCGGGCACCTTCAGCCGACGCGGGAAGGGATGCGCTGCGGCCAAGGCTTTCGCGGCCCGGGCTGGATTGGCGGCCTTTCCCTTCTCGGGCTGCTGGGCGGCGGCCGGCTCTCCGGTTTCGGAAAGCAGCGGAGATTTATCCGCGGCATGGGCCGGCGAGGCAGTCGGAGCTGCATCGTTGCGAATGCAAGCGACCAGCGCCAGTAGCAGGCCGGCGACGGCGACAATTCCAAACGATCGCCATTTCAACCATTGAGGTGCCATGTTCATCGAGGACTCCTGCGGTGGGATAGCCGGCGGTGCATTGCGTCAAGTTGCGCACCGAGAAGCATTGCGGTGGATGGTTCCCTCGGGCCGGCTAGTGGTTTTATGGTAACCTACGACCATCTGGATGGAAACGTCAGCGAACGGTGTTACAAGAATGCTCGCGCACAAGCGGTCCGCTGCGGTTCTTCACTAACATCCGATCGGACTAATGCATATCCTTCAATGCCCGTCCCTATGAGCTACGAAGCACTCGACCCGGGAAAGATCATTCAAACGATCGAAGTGCTGCGAAATCGCATCGAGGAGCGATTTCCAGGCTCCGGGCTCGGCAAGGTCTGCGGCGAGATTCTTCACATCGGCCAGCAGGCTCAGTCGCGGTCTCTGTGGATCGCTCGTCCGCTGTATTCACTGCGTGCAGTCACCGGCTTGCTCATACTCTTGATTGTAGGAGGGCTGGCAAGTTTTTTTGTGCTGGTGCGCCCCTCACAGGAACGGTTCGAGTGGGACGAACTCGTGCAGTTGCTCGAAGCGGGGATCAACGACGTCCTCTTGATTGGTGCGGCGATCTTCTTCCTCACGACCATCGAGCGTCGGATTAAGCGCCGGCGTGCCCTTGCCGCAATTCACGAATTGCGGTCGGTGGCACATATCATCGACATGCACCAACTGACGAAGGATCCTGAGCGGCTAATCGGTTCCTCTCCGAAGACCAGTAGCTCGCCGCGAGCGGGAATGAGCCTGTTCGAACTGCGGCGCTATCTCGACTACTGCAGCGAGATGCTGTCACTCGTTGGCAAAATTGCGACTCTCTACGTGCAGCGTTTTGACGATGATGTCTCACTCGCCGCCGCGAGCGAGGTTGAGGAATTGACTACCGGCCTGTCGCAGAAGATCTGGCAAAAGATCATGATTCTGCACTCATTCGACCAGCGAAGCCTGGGGACGCCGGTTGCTGCCGAGGAATCGCAGCAGCCGCTGGTCGTTTCCGAGAAGTGAACGAACCAGGCGGTACTGCAAGCGCTTCGTGCTTAGACCTTTACGCTCTTGCCGGTCTGGACCGATTTCGTTTGCTTGTGGCAGAGCACCACCGCGTCGCGAGCCAGATCGCCGCCCAGTAGCTGCGAGGGCTGACCGGTGCGAACGCTGCGGACCACTTCCTTGATCTCTTCCTCGAAGGCCGCGAGCATCGGATCGCCCTCCGGAAGCGCCGGATACTCGACTTTTCCCCGCTGGTCGAGCAGTGTTAGGGGCGTGTGCTGGTTCTTGCCATCGGCGAGCACAGCAAAATCGAAGTAAAGAGTCCCCTTCTCCAGATGCAGTTCGAAGCCATGCGTAAACGGCCGACCTTGCTGATTGATCACACCACTGGCGGCGCTGACCGAAAGCGAACGATCGGCGAACTGAAACTGCGTGTTGCAATATTCAACTACCTCTCCCCGCATCCGGCCCTGACTGCTGACTGCTGTCGGCATGCCGAAGAGGAGGCGAATGAAATGAGCATCATGCACATGCAAGTCGAGCAACGGTCCGCCGGCACCTTGCGGATCGTAAAAATCCTTTAGCCACAGCGGATCGGAAATGACTCGCTTAAAGTGGCCACCGATGGCTCGGCCATACTTGCCGCTCGCGACGATTTGCCTCGCCTTGGCATATTCGGGAAGCAGCGGCAGCACATGCCCGACGAGCAACTGACGGTCGGCTTTGCGGGCGGCGGCCACCATCCGCTCGCAGTCGGAAGCGGTGAGGGCCATCGGCTTTTCGACGAACACATGCTTGCCGGCTTTGAGTGCAGCGAGCGTTGCGTCGACATGCAAATGAGGTGGCAGGCAGATATCGACGAGATCGATCGAGTCATCGTCGAGTAGGCCAGCGAGATTCGCGTAGGCCCCAACATTCTTCAAATCGACATGCTCACCCGGTGGGCCGAAGTTGCCCTTGATGTCGCGCCAGTCGCCGGCCAGCTTTTTGTCGTCGCGCGTGCAGATGGCGCCTACCTTCACTCCCTTGCTCTTCTGGTATGCCAGCCAGTGAATCCACCCCATGAAGCCGATGCCAACGATGCCTGCGCGAATCATGTTGTCTCCAGATGCTGAACACCGATGTACTGGCAAGCCTGATCGTATCAATTGCTGCCGAGCAACCGCTTGAATCGCTCGTAGGCATCGTTCCATGGCCAAGGCATCTTCGGTTGGTATTCCTCGACCTTGAAGCTGCCTCGGACGATCTCGCGGGCCTGGGCGATTGAGCTAACGCCACCGTCGCTAACCACCTGCATCATCACATTGCCGATTGCGGTCGCTTCCACAGGTCCGGCAACCACTCGCCGATTGCAAGCGTCAGCGGCCATCTGGCACAGCAGCCGGTTTTGGGTGCCGCCGCCGACGATATGGATGGTATCCAGGCGGCCGCCAATCAGTTCCTCGAGATAACCGAGCACCATGCGGTAGCGCAGGGCAAGGCTTTCGAGCGCACAGCGTATGACAGCACCTTCGGAGGTCGGTTGGACCTGACCGGTGCGTTGGCAATATTCGCGAATCGCCGCCGGCATGTCTTTGGGGGCGGTGAAGCAGGAGTCGTCCGGATTGATCAGCGAAATCAGTGGCGGCTGTTCGCCTGCCCGCCGAGTGAGTTCTTCCCAGCCGTACTCGTGGCCTTCTTGCTTCCAGATGCGGCGACATTCCTGCACCAGCCAGAGGCCCGCAATATTCTTCAGCAGGCGCGTGGTGCCGCCGACGCCCCCTTCGTTGGTGAAGTTCAGCTCGTAGACGCGCTGATTGATCACCGGCTCGGGCGTTTCGACTCCCATGAGCGACCAGGTACCACTGCTGATGTAGCACCAGTTGGGCTTCGCCCCGGGCTGTGAGGCAGCGGGTACCGCCATCACGGCGCTGGCCGTGTCGTGAGTACCCGGCAGGACAACTTGCACCCCACCGAGCCCCGTTTCTTCGGCGACCGCTGGTCGAAGCGGGCCCAGGCGCGTTCCAGGCTGAACAATGTCGGCCAGCATGTTCGTCGGAATGCCAAATCGCTCGAAAAGGCTACGCGACCAGGTCTTGGTGCGCGGATTGTAGCACTGCGATGTTGAAACGTCGGTGTATTCGTTCGCCTTCTCACCGGTCAGCAGCCAGTGGAAAAGGTCGGGAATCATCAGCAACGTTTGAGCGTTCTCCAGTAGTGGCGAGTTCGCCCGCTGCATGGCGATCAACTGGTACAGCGTGTTGATCTCCATGAACTGCACGCCGGTCTCGTTGAAGATTTCCTCCCGCGGAACGGTTTCGAAGGCAATCGGGAGCAACCCGGCGGTGCGCTGGTCGCGATAGTGATAAGGATTGCCGAGCAACTCGTCGTTGCGTCCAAGCAAGCCGAAATCGACGCCCCAGGTGTCGACGCCAACGCTGGCGACTCGCCCGCCATAGCGGTTGGCAGCGTCTCGCAAGCCCTTCTGTACGTGGTTCCACTGGTTCAGCAGATCCCACTGCAATCGCCCGGCGGCCCGAACCGGCCCGTTTTCGAAACGGTAGCCTTCTTCGAGAGTGAGCTTACCACCGTTAAAGAGCCCAGCGACAACGCGGCCGCTCGAAGCCCCCAAATCGACCGCCAGATAGACCTTCGACGCTTCTGCCATGTTGTCCTTGCCGCCCGTCATTCAAAGCGAAGAAATGTTTCGCCCGATGGTGACCGCTTGGCGGTTGAGCGTCAAGCCTTGACCGCCTCGAGCACGCCGCAATGGATGAGGGTCGGCGTCAATTTTCGTGGCGTTAGGCCGGCTTCGATGAGCCAGTTGCGGTATTCGGCTGCGCTGTAGGCCCGACCTTCCGTCAGCGTGAACAGGGCTGCCGAATAGAGCGCGAGTGGAAGCGGCCCGTCGAGTGCGTCGTTAAGGAAGACATCGTGAATCCACAATCTTCCCCCTGTGGGCAGGGCTTCGGCGCAATTGCGGAGGAGGCGGCGACACTCGGGCTCGTCCCAGTCGTGCAGCACGTTCGAGAGGAGCACGACGCCGCAGTCCGTCGGCAGAGGATCGGCAAACATGTCCCCCGCTCTGCACTCGAGGCGGTCAGCCACCCCGTATTGCTCGGCGAACTCGCGAGTGATCTTGAGCACCTCAGGACGATCGAGCACGACCGCAGTAAGGCCGGGATTCTTCTGCAGCAGTGCAACGCTGTAGATCCCGGTACCGCCAGCCACATCGAGGACGCGCTTCGCTCCGGACATCGGCATCACTTCGGCAAGCACCGGCGCCACGTTCTTCGCACGCCCTGCGAGGGCCAATGTAAAGTGGCGTGCGGTCGCTTCTTGCTCCATCGCCGATTCGAGGCCGTCGCGGAATATGAATGCAGCACCGCCTTCCTCCAACTTCGAGTTTGCGGGGCGGTTGGACCGCAGCCGCTCGACCATCTCGAGCACACTTGGGCTCTGAGCAGCGAGACCGAAGTAGTCGCTCACATCGCCGGGCCGACCAGCGACCAAGTGCTCTTCCGCGAGCGGGGTTAACTCAATCGTTGCGCTAGGTTGCTGCAGCAGGCCCATGGCTTTCAGCGCACACATCAGCACCGTAAAGGGACGCTTTTCAAGCGAAACGGCACTTCGTAATTGCTCGGCCTCCTTGGCGCCGCCTTGCAGGTATTGGAAGACCCGCAAGTGGGCAACCGCAGCTACGAGCAACTCTGTTCCGTAGCTGCCGCGAAAGTGCTCAAACAGCAAAGTCGGATCTGTGGCTGGCGGTTTCAGCAGATCGTGTTTCACTCGTGGTTGATCCTTGCTCACTCTTCAAGGCCGGTGGAACCGAGGAAAACAACCGTATCACCGCGGAAACTTATGGCTGCCGTCTTTCCGCCGTTGCCGTAATACCACTGCTCCTCTCGGCCGGTGGGCATCGTCGAGAAGTTCACCTGGTAGGGGTCGCCCAGGATCGCACGAACCTCCGCTTTGGTCATTCCTTCATGAATCTGGCCAAAATTCTCGGAGGTGAGCCGATTCGGCTCGCAACCGCTCAGCAGGAGCACGACTGGAATCGCTAAGGTGCGAAGCGTAGAGGCCATTTCCGGGATGCTCCTGCTCAAAGCGTACGGTGCCACGATCCGGATTAGTTGCGCTCCGCAACCGCTGCCCATTTGCGGACTGCCGGACCCTTGTAGATGGCTCGGGGGCGTATCAGGCGGTTGTTGTCGAGTTGCTCCGTCACATGGGCACTCCACCCCACCACTCGGGCCACGACAAATAGCGGTGTATAGAGATCGACCGGCAGGCCGAGGTAGTGATACAGTCGCGCGCACGGCCAATCTACGTTGGGGGGCAGTTTCTTTTCGTCCCGAACGATCCGTTCGATCGTTTCCGCCATTTGCTCCATGTCAGTGTGGCCGGTCTCTTGCGCGACTTCCGCGGTCAGTTTTTTCAAGTACACCGCTCGTGGATCGCCTTCCCGATAGACACGATGGCCGAAGCCCATGATGCGCTTCTTCTGGGCCAGGGCGTCACGAATCCACTTCTCGGCCTTGCTTGCTTCGCCGACTTCCAGGAGCACTTCCATCGCACGCTCGTTGGCGCCACCGTGCAGGGGGCCCTTGAGCGTTCCGATGGCTGCCGTAATCGCGGAGTGTAAATCCGACAATGTCGACACGACGCAGCGGGCGGCAAAGGTGGATGCGTTGAACTCGTGCTCCGCGTAGAGAATGAGCGAAACATCCATCGCCTTAACCTGGCGCTCCGTTGGTTTCTCTCCTTTGAGCATCCAAAGCAAGTTGGCTGAGAAACTCAATTGCGGGTCCGCGACGACTGGGTCTTTCCCTTGCAAGAGTCGGTGGCGGGCGGCGACAACCACCGGCAGTTGGGCGAGCAGTCGCGTGGCTTTGCGGATATTGGCGTCGTGCGCATTTGAAGCGGTTTCAGGATCCCAGTGGGCGAGGAGGCTGCAACCGGTGCGAAGCACGTCCATGGTAGGTGCTGCGCTGGGAATATGGCGGATCGCGGCAACGATCTGCTCAGGAATCTTTGCTTCCTGTTTGAGTTGTGCCCGAAACGCGGACAAAGCTTCCGCCGAGGGCAACTCGCCGTGGAGCACCAGGTAGGCCACTTCGTCATAGGTAGAGTTGGCAGCCAAATCCTCGATTGCGTATCCGCGATAGGTAAGGCCCGTTTCGACGGTGCTGATCGCGGTCTCACCCGCGATGATCCCTTCCAGACCGGGGCTGTACGTTTCACTCATGGTATTCGATGGAAGTGCGGGGAAGGTGGTTGGTTTGTTGGGCCGCAATCGGTTCGACAGCCGAGGTAAGTAGAAGTCTACGGCAATCCGAAGTGCGCTCGGTCTCGCTCCTCGAAGTCCTCGTAATTGATAAGATCGTACAGTTCCTCGCGGGTCTGCATCAGGTCAAGCAGACTCTCCTGCGTTCCTTCGGCGGATAGCACTGCGAGACCGGCTTCGACGGCCTTCATAGCGATTCGCTGAGCCGTCACAGGATAAAGAGCCACGGAGTAGCCCAGTTGGGCGAGTTCCTCAAGCGTTAAGAGAGGGCTTTTTCCGAATTCGGTCATATTGGCGATCAACGGGGCCTCGACTGCACGGGCGAAACGCTCGAACTCGCTCCGATCGGCGAGCGCCTCCGGGAAAATCCAGTCTGCGCCGGCGTCCAGATACCGCTTCGCGCGGTCGATCGCATCGTCGAGTCCAGAAACACCGCGAGCATCGGTGCGACCGATGATCACCAGGTCCGTGTCGCTCCGCGCTGCTGCCGCGGCGCGTAGTTTGGCGCACATCGCTGCCGAATCAACGATCGCTTTGCCAGATAAGTGACCGCACCGTTTAGGAAGCTGCTGGTCTTCCAATTGGATCGCGGCTGCACCGGCTTGTTCGAGTTCGACGACGGTTCGCTCGACGTTCAACGCCTCACCGAAGCCGGTGTCGGCGTCGACGATCAAGGGAATGGCGATGCTGCGGGTCAGATAAGTGGTTTGCTGCACCAATTCGCTGAGCGTAAACAGTCCCACATCGGGCAAGCCAAGCACGCTGGTTGAGAGCGACGCGCCAGACAGATACGCCGCACCGAAACCCATGCGCTCGATCAGACGTCCTATCAGCGCGTTGGGCGCTCCGGGCACCTGGATGATCGATTCCGCAATGGTTTCGCGGAGCAGTTTGCCAGGAGAGGTTTGCATGGATGATGCGGATTGTTCGGCCGCGTGATCGCAGGGTAACAGGAGTATCTCCAGCGGATGATAGGGCCCGTCGATGTAAGGTAGCAAGTGGTCGAAGCGCGGCGACTTCCAGCGCGTCCTGAAGCCGATTACTTTGCACACCTATGACGATCAGCAAATCTGGCTCTATCAAGGAGTCCCAATCAACACGGGACGGCGAGCTGCACTTATCGGACGGCGCCGACACCGAGACGCGCGGCTGGATCGCTTTCGAGATTCTTTGGCTTCTCGCTATTTTCTTTCTCTTTGCCGGCTCCCCACCGCCGGATGTGGGCGAAGCTCACTATCTGGCCAAAGCGAAGCATTACTGGCAGCCGGATTGGGTGGCAGGCGACTTGTTCCTGGAGTCGGTCGACGCCCACGGGGTCTTCTATTGGACTTTCGGCTGGGTAACCCAATTCACGTCGCTGGAGGCAGCAGCCTGGCTTGGCCGCGGCGCTACATGGTTACTCCTTGCCTGGTCGTGGCGGCGCCTGAGCTGGGCGCTCGTGCCAGTTCGGCTGGCGTCGCTACTTTCGGCTGGATTGCTGCTATTCTTTCTGCGCAACTTTCACATGGCGGGGGAATGGATCGTCGGTGGCGTGGAAGCGAAAGGCCTTTCGTACGTCTTTGTCTTTCTGTCACTCGAATCGCTCGCTCGCGGACGTTGGCGGGTGGCGACGCTCCTCGCAGGCGGGGCGACTGCCTTACACGTGCTCGTTGGCGGATGGACACTGGCCTGCCTGGCGATGGTCTGGCTGTGCTCACCGCGCAATCGCCTGCCGCTGCGGCAATTATGGCCAGCTCTGGTAGGAGCACTGGTGGTCGCACTACCTGGATTGATCCCAGCCCTGTGGTTGACGCGCGGCATTGATCCAGCCGTGGTCGCCGAGGCGAACCAGATTTATGTCTTCGAGCGATTGCCGCATCACCTGGTGTTTCATCGCTTCCGCCACATCTACATGGCTCGGTTTGCGCTGCTGCTGGGGGTGTGGGGATTTCTGGCCTGGCGGATGCGGACGGTTGAGCGACTGCGTCAACTCAACCTGTTTGCACTGGCTACCATTGGCCTTGCCCTGATTGGCGTGGTTATCGACCAATCCTTGCTGTGGCAGCGGGAACTGGCGGCGAAGCTGCTCAAGTATTACTGGTTCCGCCTCAGCGATGCCGCCCTGCCGATAGCGATGGCAATTCTAACCACCTACATGACGCTGGCCGCTTATCGGCAGCGGCCAAAGTTTGGCAGCTGGCTCTTGCTCGCGGCAGTAAGCGTCTCTGGCCTAAATCTCGCCGACGTCTGCTACCGCCGGTCACAGCTGCGGTTGCCAGGGAGCTTTCTGCAGCCGCAACCGATGAAATTGGCGATGGATGCTCCAAGACAGTCGGCTAGCGAGATCTCTCCGCAGGAATTGTTCGCTTATTGGCTCGCTGCGACACACTGGATCGAGCAGAACACGCCGAAAGAGGCCCGATTTCTGACCCCCCGCCGACAGCAAACCTTTAAGTGGTATGCGCAGAGGCCGGAGGTGGCCAATTGGAAGGATGTTCCGCAAGACGCCGCGGCGGTCGTTGCGTGGCGCGATGCGGTGGCCGAAATCTATCCTCCGGCCACCGGGCGCTTGGATCTTGCCGCGCATAGTCCCGCAGAGCTTCGCCGTCTCGCCGAAAAGTACGACGCTCAGTACGTACTGCTCGATCGCCGTCTGGCGCGGCGCGGACTTCCGTGGACACGGGTTTATCCGGCTTTTGCAGAAGAGAATCCTGCCTACGAGGTTTACCGCGTTCCGCCCGCCAACACATCGGGTCAATAGCCGCAGACATTTCCGCCTCTGTTAGAATCGCCTAGGATGGATTCGCGAAGGATTCTCGATTTCGAGCAACAGTTGAAGCGGCAACTCGCCGGCGCCTTGCCCGGACCGATGGTGCAGCGGCAACTAGCGCCGGAATTGGCTTTCGGACGACATCGCGGCCCGGTTCCCGCGTCGGCCCGCCAGGCAGCCGTCCTCCTACTGGTCCATCCCTCCTCGAGTCCAATTGCGACGACTCCATCGGAAGCCCGAGGAGCCGGATCCGACCAATTCCCAATCAACTGGTCGATCACGGCTATCGTTCGCCCCCAGCATATGAAATTTCATCCGGGGCAGATCGCACTTCCGGGTGGGATCCTCGAGCCGGGCGAAACGCCAATTGCCGGCGCACTGCGCGAATTTGAAGAAGAACTTGGTGTACCGGCGACTGCCATTCGAGTACTCGGCCATCTGACGTCGGTTTATGTCTTTGCCAGCGATGCGGAGGTGTCCCCGTTCGTGGCTCTTGCCGATGAAGTACCAGCATGGCGGCCCAATCCGGCTGAGGTCGATGCGATACTTGAGATTCCGCTATCAGACCTTTTGAAGCCTGCGGTTCGTGGGAGCCATCGCATTCGCCGCGGCCGATTGACGATGCAGGCTCCTCATTTCGCGATCGCCGAGCGGCAAGTTTGGGGAGCGACGGCGATGATCCTAGCCGAGTTTGCAGCGATCTGCTCGGCGGCGACCATGCACCTGCGGCCAGAACCACCACAGCCAACCGCCGATGCCACCTAGTCCAACAATCGACCGCCCATAACGTCGTTCCCGTGACGCTCCCACCTTGGCGGAAAAACGTAGCCGACTCTATATTGACTCACGGGCAATTTTTCGCGGAAATCGCGATGCGGCAGAACCTTTCGTCCGAACGACTGTCCTGAACTGAGTTTGTTTTCCGCCGCCGAACTAATCTGGGGATGAATGATGATTCGCGTGGGCATATTGGGCGGCACCGGTTATACCGCCTTGGAGGCCATCAAGCTGCTCCTGCGTCATCCTCACGCACAGATCACTGCCGCAACCAGTCGACAGGAAGGCCGGCCGCACATTGCCACGGTCCATCCGCAACTCACGAAACGCGTGGATGTTCATCTTGAGGATCTGAGCACAGCGGCGCTCGCCGACCGCTGCGATTGTGTTTTCAGCTGCTTGCCGCACGCTGCTTCAGCTGAATCGATCGCTCCGTTGCTAGAAGCAGGCGTCCGGGTCATCGACTTCAGCGCCGATTACCGGCTGGACGACGGTCCGACGTACAAGAAGTGGTACGAACACGAACATCCCGATCCGACGAGGCTCGGCAAAACCGTTTACGGATTGCCAGAGCTGTTCAAGACGCATATCTGTGCGGCGAAGCTGGTCGCCAATCCGGGCTGTTATCCCACCTCAGCGATCCTGCCGCTCGCTCCACTGTTGAAAGAAGGCTGGATCGACGAGGACGACATTATCGTCGACAGCAAGAGCGGTGTCTCAGGCGCCGGCCGCACCCCGAAGCTCAACACCCATTATCCGGAATGCAACGAGAGCATCTCGGCTTACAGCGTCGGAAAGCATCGGCATCAGCCGGAGATCGAACAGATACTCGGTCGGGCCAGCGGGCGGTCCGTGCAGGTGGTTTTCACTCCGCACCTGACGCCGATGGATCGCGGCATTCTCACGGTCTGCTACACGCGGCCGCAGGAGGAACTGTCTGAAGATCAGGTCTTGCAACTGCTCAGTTCCTTCTACGCCGATGCACCGTTCGTCCGTGTCGTGAAGCATTTGCCGGCTACGAAGGATGTCGCTCACACCAACTTCTGCGACATCACGGCGCGGATTGTCCGCGGTCGCCTGTTGCTGATCAGCGCCATCGACAACCTGATCAAGGGAGCTTCGGGCGCGGCAGTTCAGAACTTCAATTTGATGTTTGGCTTTCCAGAAACGATGGCGCTCTAGCGTCGCCGCGAAAACACAGGCTTTCCCACGATGACCTTGCACGTTCCCAAAGGATTTGAGTTCGCGGCGGTCCACTGCGGCATCAAGCGAAAGCCTACGAAGGAAGATTTCACCCTTATCCATTGCCCAAATGGTGCGACAGCTGCAGGCGTTTATACGCAGAACATCGTTCATGCGGCGCCGGTGGTTCTGGATCGCCAGCGCACACCGTCGAGCGACGTTCGAGTGGTGGCGGTGAACTCGGGAAACGCGAATGCCTGCACGGGCCAGCGTGGTTGGAACGATGCGGTGGAAATGGCGCGTCTGGCTGCTGAGGCCTGCGGAGGCCGGCCGGAGCAGGCGTTGGTGATGTCGACGGGCGTGATCGGCGTATTTCTGCCGATGGAGAAGATCGCTGCCGGCACCAAAGCGGCCCACAGCAAGCTGGCGAGCGATGTAGTCGCTTTCGAAGCCGCTTCGCGAGGTATTCTGACCACCGACAAGGGCCCGAAGGTCACAAGCCGAAGTCTCTCGCTCGGCGGCCGGACGATTCATCTCGCGGGAATGGCCAAAGGCGCCGGCATGATCGGCCCCAACATGGCCACCATGCTGGCTGTGATGACGACCGACGCACCTCTGACTCCCGAGGTTGCCCAGGCAGCAATCAAGGCGGCCGCCGATCAGAGCTTCAACTGCATCAGCGTCGAAGGCCACATGAGCACCAATGACACGCTCCTGCTGCTGGCCAGTGGAGCGGCTGGAGGAGAACCGCTTACGGGGCGGGAACTCGAGCAGTTTCAGGCAGCCCTGACCGACACTTGCATCGAGCTAGCGAAACAGATTCCTGACGACGGAGAAGGAGCAACGCACCTGATTTGCGTGCGAATCGAGGGTTGTCGCACGCCCGTCGAGGCACGCCAGATTGCGCAAACCGTGGCCAACAGCGCACTCGTAAAAACGGCTATCACGGGTGGCGATCCGAACTGGGGGCGAATTGTTTCAGCGGCCGGCTATGCAGGCGTCCCGTTCGATCCGACCGGCGTGGATCTGACCGTGAATGGTCACAAACTGTATGAGCGCGGCGCACCGCTACCGTTCGATGCAAAGACCGTCTCTCAGGCCATCAGGGGGCAGCGCGAGACCGATGTTTTCCTGAAGTTTCGCGAGGGCTCGGCAGGAATGCGGTTCTGGACGAGCGATTTGACGGTCGACTATGTCAAATTCAATGCCGACTATACGACCTAGCCGACTGGCGTCGCTCTACCGGTCAATCACGTGGCGCCAGGACAGGCCCGGCGCAAGAATTGCGGACAGGCTGGGCACTTTTTCAAGCTCTGAGTTCCCTAGACGCAGCAACTTAGTTTCCCATGCTTAATGAAGCCATCGCCCTCCTGGCCCTCACGGCCATGGAAATCGTGCTCGGCATCGACAATATCGTCTTCATCTCGATCGCGACGGCGCGCCTGCGTGAAGATCAGCAGCGCACGGCCCGCCTGGTCGGTCTCGGCCTTGCAATGGGAATGCGGATCGCGCTCCTGCTGGTGATTACCTGGATCATGGGGCTCACCAAGCCGATTTTTCAGTGGTCTGACTTGGGGCTATTCACCGAATGGCTGACCGAGCACCACGAAATGAACGATGTATCGGTCAAGGACCTGATTCTGCTGGGGGGCGGACTGTTCCTCATCCAAAGCAGCGTGCGCGAAATTCATGCCAAGGTGGAAGGGCACCACGAACAACATGCGGACGCGAAGAAAGCATCGTTCTGGTCGGTGATCGCCCAGATCATCGCCCTCGATATCATCTTCTCCCTCGATTCGGTCATCACGGCGGTCGGTATGGCTGAGAAAATCTGGGTGATGATCACCGCCGTGATTATTGCCGTCGGAGTGATGATGGTGTTCGCTGGCCGGATTGCAGAATTTGTGGAACGCCATCCGACGGTAAAGATGCTCGCCCTGTCGTTTCTGCTGCTGATCGGAGTGATGCTGGTTGCCGAGGGAATTGGTACCCATATCAGCAAAGGTTACATCTACTTCGCCATGGCATTCTCGCTACTGGTCGAGTTCCTCAATATGCAGGTCCGTAAACGCTCGGCACGAAAGGCGGCCGAGCGGGCGGCAGTAGAAAAGCCGGCGCCGAATCTGGCTTCGTGACTTGCAGCACCTTAGACTGGCGACGTTTGGATGCTTCCCGCTTCGCCACGTCCCACCTAAGGTGCCCGCTATGCCGCTCTTCGATTGGCGTACGACTACAGCTGCGCTTTCACTGTTGTGCGCTCTGAGTGCTGTTCTTTTTGTGGAGCCAGTGGCCGCCGATGGTCTCCCACGCGTGTTGCCGGCAGGCAAACTGCCCGATGATGTTCGGCTGAAGCCGCTCAAGGACCTCGACGGCTATTTTCCCTTCGCGGTACCGCAGTCGACGGAGCAGTGGAAATCGCGAGCCGACTTCGTCAAGCGGCAAATCCTCGTTTCCCAGGGACTCTGGCCGATGCCGGAGAAGACGCCACTCAACGCGGTGATTCACGGCCTCATCGACCGCGGCGACTACACAGTGGAGAAGGTGTACTTTGAGAGCTTTCCCGGCTTCTACGTCACCGGCAGCCTATATCGGCCGAAAAACAAGTCCGGCAAGGTGCCTGGCGTGTTGCATCCGCATGGCCATTGGGCTGACGGCCGCTTCCACGACGCTGGCGAGGCCGGCGTGCGACGAGAGATCGTCAAGGGAGCTGAAAGGTTTGAAGAAGGCGGCCGCAGTCCGCTGCAGGCTCGCTGTGTGCAAATCGCGCGGATGGGCTGCACCTGCTTTCATTACGACATGATCGGCTATGCCGATAGCACCCAGCTTTCCTTTGACTTGGTTCATCGTTTCGCCAAACAGCGGCCGGAGATGAATACGCCGCAAAACTGGGGCTTCTACAGTGCGCAGGCCGAAGCCCGTCTGCAGTCGGTGATGGGGCTGCAGACCTGGAACTCGATCCGAGCGCTCGATTTTCTGCTCTCGCTTCCCGAAGTGGATGCTTCGCGGATCGCGGTGAGCGGGGCGAGCGGCGGCGGAACTCAGACGATGCTCTTGGCCGCAGTCGATCCTCGGGTGGCACTGGCCTTTCCTGCGGTGATGGTTTCGACCGCCATGCAGGGGGGCTGCACGTGCGAAAACTCAAGTTGCCTCAGAGTCGAAACCGGCAACATCGAGTTCGCCGCCCTTTTTGCTCCTAAGCCCCAAGGCGTTACAGCGGCGGACGACTGGACAAAGGAGATGTCGACCAAAGGTTTTCCTGAACTCAAGTCGCTGTATGGATTGCTCGGCGCCCCGAACAGCGTGACGCTCGTCAACCTGACCCACTTCGGCCATAACTACAACTATGTCAGCCGATCGGCCTACTACGCCTGGGTGAATCAGCACTTCAAACTCGGCTTGCCAGAGCCGGTCGTTGAGGAAGATTACCAGCGATTGACCCGCGAGCAGCTGACCGTTTGGGATGAGCAGGACCACAAGCAGCCTCCGGGAGGCGACGAGTTCGAACGCAAGCTCGCCGCCCACTGGAACCAAGATGCGGAGAACCAATTGGCCGCCCTCAAGCCGAACAATGAGTCATCGCTAAAGCAGTGGCGTGACGTCGTTGGAGGCGGTTTCGACGTGCTCATCGGCCGCGATTTGCCCGCCGCAGCGGATGTCGAGTATGAGCAGACCGAGAAAATCGATCAGGGCGACTGGATTCGCATGTCCGGTCTTGTGCGCAACAAGCGTCACGGTGAGCAGTTGCCGACGACGTTCCTCTATCCCAAAAGGTGGAATGGCAAGGCGGTGATCTGGGCCCACGAAAGCGGCAAGGCGGCTCTCTTCACCAGCACTGGCGAAGTGATACCCGAGGCCAAAAGGCTGCTCGATGCCGGGGCGACGGTTGTAGGTGTCGACCTTTTCATGCAAGGCGAGTTTCTGGCCGACGGCAAGCCGGTTACTCAAACTCGGAAGGTGGACAACCCGCGAGAGTTCGCCGGCTACACGTTCGGTTACAACCATTCGCTTTTCGCGCAGCGGGTGCACGATCTTCTGACGGCGATTGCCTTCGTGCAGAATCACGAACGAAAACCCGAGCAGATCGACCTGATCGGCTTCGGCGCAGCAGCACCTTGGGTGGCTGCCGCCCGATCACAAGCCGGCAACGCAGTGAGCAAAGTCGCAGTCGATACCAAGGGCTTCCGTTTTGCTTCGCTCGCCGACTACCACGATCCGCAGTTCCTTCCCGGTGGCGCCAAGTACGGCGACGTTCCGGGGCTGCTCGGTCTGGCGGCGCCCGGCGAGCTTTGGGTAGCCGGTGAAACGGCCGAATCAACAAGCCTGGCTAGTGCTGTCTACAAGGCAGCCGGCGCGGAGCAAAAGCTTCAGTTGTCGACAGCGAAAGACAACGAAGCTGTTGCCGCGGCAACCGCCTGGCTGCTGAAATAGCAACGAGTTAACGGCAAGCTACGATCCACGGCGCCAAGCGACGACATCGCGGATGATGTCGTCGAGGTTGAACTGGGGTCGATAATCGATCGTGCTACGCACTCGGCTCAGATCGGGCACTCGATGCCGAATGTCCTCGAAGTCGCGGTCGTACGCTTCCGCGTACGACTGGAATCGGATGGTTGATTTCGAATCTGCTGCGGCGATCGTCCGTTGCGCGAGTTCCAAGATTGAGACGGGCGCGTCACTGCCAATGTTGAACACTCGGCCGAGCGCTTCCGGGCTATCCATCAACCTCGTAATCGCTCCAACAACGTCGTTCACGTGGGCGAAGCAGCGCACCTGCTGCCCATCGTCGTGAACGACTACCGGTTCGTTCTTGAGAGCCGAGTCAACGAAGCGGGGCAACACCATGCCGTAAGCCCCGGTCTGACGCGGGCCAACGACGTTGAAAAAGCGTGCAATGACGACCGGCAGCCCCCACTGGCGGGAGCAGGCCAGCGTAAGAAACTCGTCGATTGCCTTAGATGCCCCATAGGACCAACGTGGTCGCGTCGTCGCCCCGAAAACGAGGTCATCTTCTTCGTTCCAGACCGGCTTCGGATTCTTCCCATACACCTCGCTCGTGCTGGCGAGGAAGAATTTCACCGGCTTGCCGCTGCGGTGCCGGGCGGACAGCTCATCGAGCAAAAGTTGCGTTGGGTAGATATTCCGCTCGATCGTCTGCAGCGGTTGTTTCGCGATCAGCGCCACGCCGACAGCCGCGGCCAGATGATAAACCTCGTCTTTGCCGTCTAGAGCCGAGCGAATGAGCCCTGCATCGGCGACGGAACCCCGCAATAGGGTAAAGGCAGCGGACTGCCTGGCAACGCTGAGATTGGTCGCCCGACCGGTCGATTCGTCATCGATGACCGTGACCCGATGTCCCTGCGTAAGCAGAGCTTCGGTCAGGTGAGAACCAATAAATCCGGCTCCGCCGGTGACGAGGATGTTTTTCACGCTAGTGACTTTGCCAGCAGCAAAACAGAACGTTCAAAGCCTCATTGTGGTTACCTCGTCGTCGACTGACCATCCCTGTTATCGGCCAGGCAGCAGCGATGTCGGAGTCGACAAAGCGTCTGTAAAACGCCGCATCTGAAGAATTCTGGGTCGCCGATGTAACGAAGCGTCTGCCAGCTAGCCAATTCCTGTTACGTAAGGACAATCGCCCGATTGCTTTACCACTCAGTGGGCCGCTTGTAGACTGGAAAGTCGGTCTTTGAGGGCTCCCAAGGTTAGAGCGAGGAATGCGACGAGCGTGGCGCGGCTCATCGAAAGCGCCTTGCTTTGCCTTACTGGGCAACAGGTTGAGTCGACGCCCCACGATCAGTACGGAACCGGAAGTGGCTCTTCGAGACCTTTTTATCAAACCAGCAGCCGTCGGCGTTCGTACGGCGGCGGAGTATAGCGCTGGTGCCCGCACTTCGAGCGGGCTTTCGGCGGCGGCCCTGTTTCCGCCAGCGAGATTCTGTTTAAGGGTGCGAGGGATGATGCAGTTACAGTCCTATCTCACGATCCGACTGGCAGTCTTTTCTGCGGCGCTGATGCTCGGAATGGTCCCGGCGCTCGCTCAGGAAAAAGGGGGCACTGAGAAGGCGGCGGAGTCACCTCCCGCTGCGCGGCTGGCTTTCAACGGTGCGGTCAGCGCCCAGAAGAGCGGGTTTTTCGATGCTGCCGTCGACCAGTGGCAGGCGTTCCTCAAGAGCTATCCTAAGGATCCGCTCGCTCCCAAGGCGGAGTTGTATCTGGGCATGTGCCAGTTGCAGCAGAAGGATTTTGAAGGCGCCGCAGCCACCTTTGCCGCGGTCGTCGAGAAGTATCCCAAGTTCGATTTGCTCGAGGACGCCTATCAAAATCTCGCCTCGGCCGAATATTCACTTGGCGTCGGCGGGAAGAAGGAGATGTACGAGAAGGCGGCGGGGCACTTCGCCGACTTGCTGAACAAATTTCCTAAGAGCAAGTACGCCGAAGATGCCGTCTATTTCCGTGGCGAAGCCCTGTACTCAATCGATAAAAAAGCAGACGCGATCAAAGCCTACCAGCAGTTGCTCAGCGACTTCCCCGAAACGGCTCGGCGGGCTGATGCTCTTTACGCCCTTGGCGTCACCCAGGAAGAACTCGGTCAATATCCAGAAGCCGGGAAAACCTACGATGCGTTCCTGAAGGGCTTCGCCGAGCACAATCTCGCGACAGAAGTGCGGATGCGGAAGGCCGAAACCGTTCTGCAGGCCGGCGACAATGCTGCAGCGGCCAAGATGTTTGCCGAGGTCGCGGGTGTGAAGGATTTTTCCGCCGCCGATCACGCGCTAATGCGGCAGGGATTTGCACTGGCTCGAGAAGAGAAGTTCGCCGAGGCTGGCGATGTCTACGCAAAGGTCGCAACCGACTTCGCCAAGTCACCCAATGCAGCGGAAGCGACGATGGCTGCCGGTCGTTGCTACTACCGGGCTGGCGAATACGCCGACGCTGCCAAATTTTTCTCGGCAGTCGTCGATACCGATTCGCAAGACGCGGTTGAAGCGGCCCATTGGCTGGCACGTGTGCATTTGCGAGATAAGCAGCCGCAAAAGGCGGCCGACATCGCCAACAAGCTGCTGACAAAGGGTGGCGAGAGCCCGTTCGCAGTGAACCTGCAGATGGACCAAGCTGACGCGCTCTATGAACTCGAAGGCAAGCGGCCCGAATCGCTTGCGCTCTACGCGAAGATCGCAACCGACAACCCGCAGCACGAAGTCGCTCCGCAGGCACTCTATAACGCGGCCTTCGCGGCTCTGGACCTGAAGGAATATGAAGCCGCTCTGAAGCACTGTGCGGACTTCGTCAAAGCCTATCCCGAAGATCGGCTACTGCCGGATGTGAAGTACGTCGCTGCAGAGTGCAACCTGCAGCAGAAAAACTACGCTCAAGCCGAAGACGCCTATCGAGCACTTGTCACAGACTATCCGCAGCACAGTGAAAGCAACCTCTGGCAGGTTCGCCTCGGGCTCGCCCAGTTCCTGCAAAAGAACTATGCAGAAACGATCAAGACGCTCACGCCGGTTGTCGGCTCTCTCAAAGCCCCCGACTTAATTGGTGAGGCGAATTACCTCGTCGGCGCTAGCCAATTCTTCACCGATTCCTTCGCCGAGGCAGCGAAGTCCCTCGCTGCATCGCTTGCCGCAGCGCCAAAGTGGCGACAGGCGGACGAAACGATGCTCCTGCTTGCCCGCTCGCAGTACAAGCTGGATCAAAAGAACGAAGCAAAGGAGACGCTTAAGAGTTTACTCGTCGCCTTCCCCGACAGTGGTCTGCTCGATCAGGCGCATTATCGCCTGGCCGAGTTCAGCTTCGCCGATGACGACTTCAAGACAGCCATCGACAGCTATGGCGCGGTCACCGAGAAGTGGCCGGATTCCGCCTTCGCCGCTTACGCCCTTTATGGACAGGGGTGGGCCCACCTGAAGAGCAAGGACCTGAAGCCCGCCACCGAAAGCTTCACCTCGCTGCTCACTAACCACCCCGACCATGCTCTCGCCGCCGATGCACAATTCGGCCGTGCAATCAGCCGTCGGCAAGCAGGGGACTTTAAAGGGGCCATCGAAGACATCGATGCCTACCTGAAATCGAAGCCCGACGAAGAGCATCGGGCCGACTCACTGTACGAGAAAGGGTTGGCTCAAGTCGGCCAGAACGATTTCGCCGCCGCGATTGCGACCTTCGAAGGGCTGCTGAAAGAACATCCAAAGTACGCCGGCACGGACAAGGCCCTGTACGAGCTCGGCTGGGCCTACAAGTCGCAGGATCAGCATGCTGAAGCAGTCCCTGCGTTCCAGCGTCTCGCGAAAGATTTTCCCCAGAGCGGCTTCGCTGCCGAAGCTTGGTTCCACGTGGGTGAGGGCAGTTACGATGCCAAGGAATTCTCGGACGCGGCGACAGCCTATCAAGCTTCCCTCGAGAACAAACCGGTCGACCAACTGGCCGAAAAGGCAGCGTACAAGCTCGGTTGGGCTCAATTCCAACAAAAGCAATACGCCGACGCCCTGAAGAGCTTCAACCAGCAACTGGCTACCTATCCGGACGGACCTCTGGCCGCAGACGGCGTCTTCATGAAAGCGGAGTGCCTCTACCGTCAGGATAACTTCAAGGAAGCACTGCCGGCCTATGTTGCGGCGGCGAAAACCAAGGCATCGTCCCCCACGATCGAGCAGCTGACGCTGCTCCACGGTGGCCAGAGTGCCTCGCAGCTCAAGGACTGGAAGACGGCCCAGCAACTGCTGTCGCAAATTCCCGAGAAGCATCCCGAAGCCGCAATTGTTCCCGAAGCTCACTACGAGTTGGGCTGGGTCAAACACCAGTCAGGCGATACCGAGGCAGCGCTCAAGGATTATGCAGCCGCGGCTGAGTCATCGCGCGACCACTTAGGCGCACGTGCCCGCTTCATGATGGGTGAAGTTCACTTCGAGAAGAAGCAGTACGACTCAGCCATCCGCGAGTTCCAGGCGGCCATGTTCCAGTATGGCGGAGACAGCGCCAGCGCCGAAACAAAGAACTGGCAGGCTAAGGCCGCTTATGAAGCTGGTCGGTGTGCCGAAGTGCAGATCATGGCTGCCAAGGACCAGGCAAGGACGAAATTGATCGCCGACGCAAAGCGGTTCTACGGCTTCGTGGTCGACAAGTATCCCGAAAACGAATTGGCTGCCCAAGCCAAGAAGCAGCTCGAGAAACTCGCTCGTTTGTAACCTGAAAGACGCGGCTGTTTTCAATCGCCGTTTTCATCGATCGGAACTGCTATGAAGTTACCCTCAACGCCACTCGCGCGGCTGGTGCTCTACACGGTGGCAGCATTTGCTCTGCTCGGGTTGGTGAAACCGTTCACAACGCGACTTGCAGCACAATCCGAAGCCGATGGCGGACCAAGCTCGCTGCCCGCTCCGACGGGAAGTGAATCGGCGCCCAGTGCTCCGACAACGCCCGCGCCGCGTCAGGCCGAAAACGATCTGAACGTGTTTTCGCTGGCGATGAACGGCGGGTTCTTCATGTACCCGATTTACGCCCTTTCGATCCTGGGCGTCACGATGACGATCGAACGGGCGATTGCCCTGCGGCGTAGCCGCGTGTTGCCCGCTGGGTTAGTGACGGCCCTCGGGCAACTCGGCAGCCATAATGCGGGCTTCGACCCACGCAAGGCCTACCGGATCTGTCAGCAGTACCCATCGTCGGCAGCCAACGTCATCCGAGCCATGCTGCTGAAGGTCGGCCGCCCGGTGGCGGAAGTCGAGCACACGATCTCGGAGACCAGCAACCGCGAAGCAGGCCGGCTTTACCACAACATCCGTTGGATCAACCTGGCCGCGTCGGTAGCTCCGCTCCTCGGCCTGATCGGTACGATCCAAGGCATGATTATCGCGTTCCACGAGTTCACAGCGCTTGCGCCGGGACAAAATCAGGCAGCCACACTCGCGGCCGGCATTTACGTCGCCCTAGTGACGACATTCGCAGGGTTGACCGTGGCAATCCCGGCAGCTGTTGCTTCGCACTACTTCGAAGGCCGCATCATCCTGTTCTTTCACGAGATCGACGAGCTCGCCTTCAACCTTCTGCCCCAATTGGAACGGTACGAGGGTCGCTTGCGCTTCAGCCGCCAATCGGTTGACGGCGACGCGGAAGGTCAGGCAGGCGATCCGCCCATGGCGGCAGTGGCCAGCAAGTAGTTTGAGCGAATTGCACTCGGTCGCGGACGTTTTGCTATGGCAGTGAATATCAATAAAGGTCGCTCGGGCGAGTTGTTCAACTTCACGCCCATGATCGACGTCGTCTTCAACCTGCTGATCTTCTTCATGGTGGCAACTCGTTTCGCGGAGGAAGAACGCTCGCTGGAAGTCGAGTTGCCCACCGCCAGCGAGGCGATGCCGCTGACCGCGAAGCCAAGCGAAATCTATATCAATATCGATGACCATGGCCAGTTCTTCGTCGGCAACAAGCAAGTCACGGTCGAAGAGCTGGACGCGTTGCTGATGAAAGCGGCTCGCGATAACCCACTTAATCAAACCGTCGTAATCCGTGCCGATAAGCGAGTACCCTGGGACGCCGTGGCCACCGCCATGAACGCCTGTGTGAAAGCCGGCATACGCGATTACACCGCCGCGACCGCCGAAGACTGAACGACGAAGGATAGCGCATGGCAAAAATTCGCCGCGTCGTTCGCCGCGTCGCTCAGCCCCATGGCGACGTGTTTGACGAGCACCTTTGGCCGACTTACATCGCGCTGGTCGTGCTTGGCGCCTTCTCGATGGGCGTCACTGCCTCCTATTTGAAGTTTCGCGATACGCCCTGGTATGCCAATGCGACACTCTGGCTGGTGATCATCCCGCTGATCGTCGTCGGCTTCATGCTGGCCTTTCGGCTGGTCGACAATCGCATGTTCCGGCGGTCAATGCAATTCTCGATTGTCGTCTGCGTCATTCTGCACCTCGGGCTGGTGGTGCAGATGCTCGAGACGACGCTCTTCAATCGCGAAGAAACGGTCGCCAAGAACTCTCAGATCATCGAGGCGCGGCCGCCGAAGATTCTCCGCGAGTATCATCCCAGCCAAATCCTACCCGATGAGGACCGCCCGCGGCAGGATTTCGAAAAGCCAGTTGAAGTCGAAACTCCCCAGCCGCAACCTGAACCGGAGCCGGTCGAACGACAGCAGTCTGAGCAGGAGGTTGCACCTCCGCCCCAACCGGTGCCGGTGCCTGAGTCGGTGCCGACGACTGAACCCAACGTCGTCCGTCGTCAGCAGCCGAACGAAGCCGCTCCGCGACAGGCAGCGCAAGCTTCGAAGCTCAGCCGCCAATCGAAGCCTTCGGAACTCAAGATCAGTCAGCAGTTGATCGAGGCCGCTCAGACCCCAACCGAAAGCTCGCAAGGCGCTGCGCCTCAAGCGGCAGCGTCCCCCGTGCAAAGGCAGCAACCGAGCGAGTCAGTAGCTCGCCAATCTCCCACCGAGCCGACCACTTCGCAGGAGCGACCGACGCCGCAAGTATCGCGGCGTACAGCGCAGGAAAGCCCTCAGCCTGAAGCCTCGTCGACGCCCACTCTCCGTCGGCAGGTCGCTCAGCCGACCGTAACGCCGCGCACGCAGATTGCCAGTGAGGCGAACCCAGCGGCATCGCAGCGTACGACACCGACTGAACTTGCTCCGGCAAATACGACCGCACAAAAACGTTCGACTACTAGCCCCGAGACGACTCGCACCGCGTCTGAGCCGCTTCCTGAGGTCTCAAGCGACCCTGCGAGCCAGCCGCAGCGCCGGCAGGCTCCTTCGGAGAATCAGCCGACCGTTGCACAAACGCCTTCACCGGTTCCTAACCGTACGCGGCGAACCACCGCTCGTCCTGATGTGGCCACTCAGGCAACTGCGGAGGCTCCGTCTCCGACCACTAGCCAAACCGCATCGAACGCGGCTGAGGCAACTCCCCAAGCGACGCAGATTCAGCGCACCGCAGCCAGCGTAACCGCACCAACACCATCAACGCTCCCGTCGGCGGAACCGAACACAGCTCAGACCGCGCAGCCCGCCTCGCGGATCACGCGCAGCCAGCCACAACCAAATCCCACAGCGCAAGCAACAAGCAGCGCGGCAAGCCTCACTCGCAGGACCGCAGCGCCCAGCATTCCCCAAGCGACGGTAGCACAAGCTTCTCCAGCCGCGGCTACGCAATCGTCGACCTCGGGCGAGCTTTCGCCCACGAGCACCGCTACTCGCCGACAAACGGAAGCAGCAGCACAGGCTGCCGCAGCCACGGGGCAACCTCGTCCGGCTGAGGTGGCATCCGCCGCCACGACCCCGTCGAACTCCCCCTCGCAGTCACGCAGGGCCACAGAGTCGCAGTCCACCTCGGATGCTCCCGCCATCAATCCATCGCAGACGGCCACGGCCAGCACCGCCAGAAGCACAACTCCGGCCGCAGCGAACCTCGTGACCAATGTCAGCGATGTCCCAGCGAACTCCGGACCGCGCACGGCCAGCGAGCTTGCCCCAGGACCGTCGGCGACGGCAGTCTCTCGCCAATCGGCGGCGAGCACTGCAACCGCGTCGCGAACGCAGCCGACGTTGACCGCCCCCTCTGCCAGTCCAAGCACCCAAGCAGCCCGCGGCGGAGCAAGCCGCGCGGTTCAGTCCCCTCAGCCGAGCATCAATCCGAACGCTACGGCAACGGGATCTCCGGCGCGTGCAGTTGCGTCGGCTGCAACAGCAACTTCGCCGACGGCTGTGGAGAGCCCTGCGGCTAATGTTGCCGCTCAGGGGGCTGGTGATCCTACCGCACAGCCCGCGCGCATGGCCCTCAACAAGTCGGTTGCAGGAACCGCGGGAGCCGGGCGCTCGGCAAATGTCGACCGTGCGTTGCCGGGCGGCGAGAGCCCATCGATGGTCGCCTCCAGCGCAGCTCGCCGGGCCGAGGCGACCCAGGAAGCACCTACAGGAGATGCCTTCTCGCCCAGTGCACCGGCGACCATCGCGCGCTCGCAGGCAGGTGCACAGGCTCCGACGGCTTCGCTTCTGGCTCAGAATGTTGAAGTGGCTACGACCGGCGGCGGCAGTGAGATTTCGCCTGACTCCGCTTCGGCCTCGGCAGCCCTTACCCGTGCTGACGCGGCGGCGAATCGCGGCGAGGTAACCGGCGCCAAGGGAAGCACCGAGGTCGACCTTGGTCCGACTCAAGTCGTCAGCGAGACTGGCAGTGGCAAAGCTGCCGGGGGCGGTCAGCCGGAATTGAACTTCGAAACCCAGTCGAGCCAGATCGCGCGCCGGTCGGAAACCGGCGGCAGCCCGCTCATGTCGCTCGCTGCGGCTCAGGTCGCCGAAAGCGTCGCCGCGCCCGAAGGATCGGCGGGCGGTCAACCCTCCGAGATGGAAGCTGGCCCCACGGCACTTGCTGCGGTACGGACCGACGCAGGCGGGCAAACACCGACGTCCGGGGGGTCATCGAGTTCGCAGGAGCGGGGTCCCCTCAGCGAGCCGGGTGCCGCAGCCCTGCTGAGTGAGACTTCCTTGAGCCGTGCCGATGCGTCCGAAGGCGCTGCCGGTGCTCCTGCTGCGGCGGGCGATCCTGGCGTGGAGGACGAAGAAGAAAAAGCCCGCCGTCTTGCCCGTGCTGCGCAAGGTGGAGCACCTCAACTGGCAATCGCCGGACCCGCGCTGGCCGAAGCTCCCGTGTCGCCGATGGGTGACGGGGGGGATGGCGGCGCTCCGCCCGCCAATCCTGAAGCAGCAGCCGTTGCACTGTCGACCGGTCGCCAGAACGTCGACGGCGGCGCTCCACGAGGTGGTGCTCCGCTTGCCGCTGGAGAGCCTGAAGAGGGCGGCGGCACTCCTGGCGCAGAATCCGTAGGCGCACTCGCCGTCGCGCGAGCCGAAGCCAGCGACGCGGCCACCGGTCCATCGATCCTGGGCGGCGGCACCGCGAGTCCCGCCCGGGCATCCGCTGGCCCGACGCTCGCTGCAGCTACAGAGGCCGAGTTGGTTGAAGTCGCCGGTGCTCCGGCATCGGGCGGAGTCGAGAACGGTGCTCCCCTCGAAGCGCAGGGAGTGGAAGCTGCCCGCCTTGCAGGCGGACCAGCCGGCGCAATGGTCGAGGGCCCGACGGGGGCCGTGGCCGGAGCTGAAAACATCGACGCCGCAGCACCCGGACTGCCTGGAAGCGGAGTGGGACGTCGTGAAGCAAGCAGCGGCGAAGATGGCCCGTCCATCGGCGACCTGGCCTACGCCGGCGCTCCTGGCCGCCGCGGACCAGCCACCGACATCTCCGGCGGCACCATCGAGCTCGAAACCATTCCCGAAACGGGTCCCAACTCGGCCGTCGCCCAAGCCGAACTCGACCACACGATGGGCAACATGGGCACCGCGCCGATGACTCGCCAGACCGAAGGTGAAGCGCTGGCGGTGAACATCGAAGCGCCGGAAGGCCCCGGCGGACTCGGCGTGGATTACTCCCCCGAGGTCGGCTTGAACTCGCGGCAAGCACGGGCCGACAGTGTGGAGGTTCATGTTCGCACGGCACGCTTCGTTCGACAGGCTACCGGTGGGCTGCCAGCGATGAGCACGGCCGCGATCGTGGCAACCGAATCCTTCGCCAGCCGCGGCGAGCGTGGACCCGCCGGTGGGGCACCAACCGGACGTGGAGCGCCGCCGCCGCAAACGGAAGAGGCCATCGAGATGGGCCTCAAGTTCCTCTCCCGCTACCAGAACGACAACGGCAGTTGGTCGCTGCAGGCTCTTCCCGAGGAAACGGTGCTCGTGAGCGATACAGGCGCCACGGCGCTCTCGCTGCTGGCCTTCCAGGGCGCTGGCTACCATCACCGCGAGCATCAATACAAAGACGTCGTTCGCAACGGCCTCGATTACCTGGTGAAAAGCCAGAAGGAGAACGGCGACCTCTTCGTCCCGCTCGATAACAATTCGAATCGCAGCGTGTGGCTGTACAGTCACAGCCTCGCAACGATCGCCCTTTGCGAAGCCTATGGCATGACGCAGGATCCTGAACTGCGCGAGCCAGCGCAGAAAGCGGTCGACTTCATCATCAGTTCGCAACACTCGGAGCGCGGCGGTTGGCGGTATTCGCCCGGCATTGGTTCCGACACGTCCGTGACCGGTTGGATGATGATGGCTCTGAAGAGCGGCGAACTCGCTGGCCTCACGGTTCCCCAGGAAACGTTCTCGAACATCGATAAGTGGCTGACCACAGCACAACAATCTCCGACTCAGCCGCACCTGTACCGCTACAACCCTTACGCTCCCGACACGGTCGAACAACGCCACGGAAAGGTCGCCAGCAAAACGATGACCTCCGTCGGTTTGCTGATGCGGCTTTACTCCGGCTGGAAACGAGACAACCCGAACTTCGTCCGCGGCGCCGATTATCTTCGTGAAAATCTGCCCGAGATGGGCACCAGCCGCGAGCCGCAGCGCGATACTTACTACTGGTATTACGCGACGCAGGTGATGTTCCACATGGGGGGCGAGCACTGGCAGGATTGGAATGCCAAGCTGCACCCGCTGCTCGTCAACACGCAGATCAAGCAAGGGAACCTCGCTGGCAGTTGGGACCCCCGCGGACCAGTGCCCGATCGCTGGGGAACGCAAGCAGGTCGCATCTACGTGACGACGATGAACCTGCTCTCGCTCGAAGTGTATTACCGGCACTTGCCGCTCTACGAAGACACGGCGAAATAGCCGGTGGAAGTCAGCCCGCCAGACACGGTCGGGCGAGGCAAGGTTCGCCGAAGTCTTGGCAAGTTTGCAAGAAGATTTGCCTCTGCGTGCCATGCCGTCACCGTTCAGACGTCGGCATGCATTGCGGTCAACGAGGCATGTCGACCCGGAGTGCCGTAACGACGTAGCACAAAGAGAAGAGGGCCGAGAACCAACGACCTTAGTCGCCGTGCTTCAGTGAGACGAACCTGCCGCGCTTCGTCTCCGCGATCTCGATCTTGTCCTCACGCGCCAGCCAGCCGACTGCCTGCATCACCAGGTCGCGATTCTTGCCCGAAAGCTCCACGATCTTCGCCAGCGACACTTGGCCGTTGTCTTTCAATGCATGCCAGACCACGCCGGCTGTTTCGCCGATACTGGCTAGGGGGGAAGTCGGTCCGGCTGTGCTCATCGCGGATGCTCCTTAGCTCGTCATCACCAGTCTAGTTACGCTTTCGCCTCAAGCCATCCGCCTTAATGTTTCGTCCACGATTGCCGGTAGCGTCGTCAGCCCTCGCAATTCCGTTGAGAGGGACGGATGCACGAAGATTCGCACTCGCTTCACGTAGTCGTCGAACTGCCGCATTGCCAGTGTGTGCACGGCTGGCGAAACTTCGGCCAACGGCCGATAGACGCCTTCCTTCTTGAAGTGCACATCCACATGAAACTCCACCTCCCGCTTCACCGGCGGGGCGTCGATCAGGATCTCGTGTGGAGCGATCCGCCGGCCGATCACCTTGCTGGCCGACTCGGCAAACTGCTCGCTACATGCGGCAAGCCATGGATACGGCTTGCGGGCGATCTGTTCGTACAGCGAGCGCTCCTGGAAGAAGCTGTACTCTGCGACTCGCTTGTACAGCCGCCGCGCCGGGCCGAACAATCCGCCCAGCAGGTCGGCCGCCGGACCGTTCCCCGCCGCTTCCAGCTTCGCATCAATCATCGGCTGCTCCGCCAGGCGGAAGAGCGGATCGAGGTCGAGCTGTCCATGCAGCAGGTAGAACGCCCGCTGCAGCATCGCCGTCGCACTGCGCACCGCCTGATGCCAGTACACTTCACTGAACATCACGTACCGGGCAAAGACCATCATCTCCGCCGCGGTGCGCCCCTTGTCCGTCACAGCCAGACCGTTTCCCTTGGCATTCAGGCACAAGCTGCCGACGAGTCGCTGCTGATCGAAGTTGCGGCCGTACGGCACGCCGGCGTGCAGCGAGTCGCGACCAAGGTAGTCCATCTTGTCGATGTCGATCGGCCCCGAGAGCATGCTCTTCAGGATACGATCGACATTGCTCGTCGCCTTACCCGATAAGAGATGCGTCACCTCTCGTGGCTGAATGTTCCACTCGCTTCGCAAGCAGTCCGCCACTTCGCCTTCCAGCAGAAAGCTATTGGCAAACAGCTCGTGGTTGGGTACGCCCGGCAGGCGCATGTCCTCGATCAAATGACAGAACGGCCAGTGCCCCAGATCGTGCAGGAGTGCTGCCGCGATGAACGTCTCGGCATCCTTCGCCTGCACCTGCTCGACGAACCGCGGATCACCAGCCAACTGCTTCACGTACAGCAGGGCATTACGGTACACGCCCAAGGAGTGCTCAAACCGCGAATGGTTCGCCGCCGGATAAACAAGCGAAACCAGGCCCAGCTGACTGATCCGCGCCAGCCGCCGCATCTCGGGACAGTCGATCAAATGCCGCACCCGCGGCGTGAGCGGAACGTCGGTCTCGTGCGGAATTCGAATCAAATTGGCCCGGGTATCGAGGGCCCGAATCTCGGGAATGTCGGCAAGTGAGCTCATGCCGATAGCATACCAACCCACATGCCATCGCTGGCTCAGCCAGCAGGGTTGCTCTTCGCCAATGAATCAACCGCCGCTCGTCGGTCCCTGCCAATACGCCGACATGCCCATCAGCAGCCGCAACAGCACCGTCGCAACCAGATACACCGAATAGTGCAGGGCCCCGTTGCCAAACGTCAAGTCGAGGCTCACCTGGGCGGTGAATGCACCCGCAGCGATCACCGCCGGCACCACAAAGATCAGCGCCGTGAGCATCATGTCCCCTTCGTCCAGCCGCAGTGTGCTGATCACAAGCCAGTACAGCGCCCAGAGCGCGGGATACACGATCGAAGGCGGAATCAGCCGCAGCAGCAGCGAGGTGCCACGGTACGGCTCGAGTTCGTCCTCGCGCAAGAACGTGTATCCCGCTAAGGCCAATGGTGGCGCCAGCAGAATGGCTCCGAAGATCAAAATCGGCAGCGGTATGTTTCCGGTTCCGCCGGTCGAAACTCGCAGCGCGAGGGCGATCAAGAGCGTCGCAAGCACGGCGACGCAGATGCCCACCATCACGGGCACGGGCATCTTGGTTTCGGTCCGCGTGAGCGGCTTGAGCACGGGCACGCCCGTGGTGCCTTTCGGTCCACTCACCTCCGGCGCATGGATGACCACCTCAGCGTTCTTTTCGGGAACGGTGATGATCGCCTTGCACTTGGGACAGGGGCCCTTTTTGCCGGCGAACTTTTCGCTGACCTGGAAGCGGGTCTTGCAGCCTACGCAAAGGACATCGATCGGCATGAATACTGGCTCAAGGTGGCGGAACGAAGGTCCGCAGGAATCGACGAGTGCGCGCTCCCAGCCGCCGCGTGAATTGCGGCGAAGCCTCTCTCCGAACCGGGAGCCAGAGGCGTAAGTTTCGGGCAGCAACCGCCTCCAGTCAAGAATAGTTGCCGCGACAAGGCAGGGGAACGCGGAAGAGGGCTTTGCTCATCCCCCTCGCACGACCGCTATAAACCGCACCCACCCTTCGATCGCGCGGTTCCTTTGGACAATCGCCCCGTTCCATCACAGGGCGCCCTACGCTTAGTTGTTGCCTGATACACGCTAGATTACGATCAAATTCAGGTGGTTTGCCAGGCCACCGCTTCGGCGCCGGCCCAATGGTCTTCGGTCTGGCCCGGTTCTTCTCTCGCCGCCTTGATGCAGCACCTATGGTGATCAAATTCCTCTGTCCCAGCGGTCATCCTCTCAGCGCGCCGGAGAATCTTGCGGGCAAGACGGGCAAGTGCCCCAAGTGCGCCACGCCTTTCGTGGTTCCCACACCGGAACCAGAGGCACCGGCGGAGGAGAGCAACGACCCTGAAGTCACCTCGGGCGCAGCCGCGTCTCCCACGGCCGGCATCGGCACGGGCAGCAGCAAAAGCGGCGTGCGGACGGGCGAACTGTTTGTCTTTCTCTGCCCCAACGGCCACAAGCTGAACGGTCCGCCGAGTCTCAAGGGCAAAGCAGGACAATGCCCCCACTGCGGCGCGCGGTTCCGCATTCCCTCGGACGAAGATCTCGAAGAGCCTGAACTCGCCGACGAGCCAGAAGCCCAACTTGCCGAGAACGGCTCGTCGACGCGTGGCACTGCCAGCCCAGCCGATCCGTTCGCCAATCTGTTCGGCCAACGCGAACAGGCCGGCGCTGAAGAGGAAGTGCTCGACGCCGCCGTCGAGATGGAAGAACCCGATATCGACCCCGTCCCGCAAGGGACCCACGCGCTGGGTTACATCGTCGGCCGCCTGTGGGACCGCCGCGACGACGTCGCCGAGGTCGAGATCTTCCTGCAGGAAGGAGAGATCATGTCTCCCGACTTCTACAGCGAAGTCCTCTCGACCGACCAGTACGGCGTGTTTGCCAACTTGGAAGGGGACGGCAGCTACGCAATCACCGTCATTCCCTGGTCCACCGTCCGCCGCGTCGGCATGCGAAAAGTGGAAACCCTTTCGCCCAAAATGTTCCGCTGATCCATCGCACAGCGCTGCCACGACGACTCCCGACGCGACAATCACCGCACGTGGCGGAGCCAAGACCCAGCCCAGCCTCCACCCGGCCGGCCTCCATCCGGCCCGCCAAGACCCGGCCAGCCACGAAGTGGCGAAATTTACTAGCCGTGGGCGTGAGCCCACGGACCGCAGCGCGGCGAACGGTTGAGCCCCGCAAGGGGCGACATTCGAAACGCGAATGCGCAAATGCCGCCCATTCAGCGCTCACCAACTCCGCGGCCGTCCACCGTGGGCTCACGCCCAAGGCTAATGAATGGCGCCGCTTCGTGGCTCTCGGCCTCTTGGTGCTATTCGTGATGGCACCGCCGGGCTTCGGATCAACGCGCCGCTGCGCGTTTCTTCCGCCTATTCAGCAATCGCTGCCGCGCTTTCCGCTCCTTGCGACTGAGTGGACGTCGGCCTGACGGCCTTGGCGCAGCCTGATTCGCCATTTCACTCGTCGGGCCCGCATTGGTGAACAGGTCTGCTGCATCCGCTTCCAGATCTGCGTCATCGACCTCTGGCTCACCTTCGTCCGCCGACTGAACAGGGCTGAACAGTCGCGCACGCGCTTCCAAATTTTGGCGGAAGTGCTCCTGGCTTTCCGCCGAAGCCTCGACGGCGCCGAGCATTGCGTCATAGCCTTCGAGCAGTTCCGTCGTGTCCGCTTCCGGCGATGCGGCCGAGCGTGAACAGGCCCTAACTGGGGGGTGAGCATCTGCAGTGGGTACTTCGCGGCAGGCGGTTTCGGCATCCGCGCCTCCCGGCTGAACAGGGGCCGCTTGACGTCGCGGGCGATTCTTCCGCGCGCGATGCTCTTCGGCGTGCAGGTCGAATTTCACCGGCGCGTCGGCTTCCTCTCCTTCTTCCATCCAGCCGGGCAGATAGCGGATCGGAATCTCCAGCAGCATGTCGGCGATCTTCGCCGCCACGTTCAGGTAAGCGATCTTGCCGTTCGACGACTTGATGGTCCGCGTCGTCCGGGCCAGCATCCCTTCCTGCCGAGTGGTGACCTCTTCCTCCTGCGACTTCTCCCACGCCTGCATCGCGAGCGAGTACAGGTGCTCCAACCGCTCGCGAGCCACCACTTCCGCGATCCTCAGTCCGTCATCCCGCGAGACGCAGCTCAGCAGCGGCTTGTTGGTCGCAATCCAGGCGAGCACCTGGTCGCGACTTTGCCGCACCTGCTCGGGCGGCAGGCTCAATGTCGCCGCCGCATCCGGGATCCCCCGACCCTCGACGCTGACCAGTGAAAACACTTCCATCTTGCCCGCCGCCGGCTTTGGGCTGACGGTTTCGGCTGTCGCCACCATGGTGCCAGGCTCCTGTTGAAAAGAACGCATCGCTGAAGTTCGCTGGACTGAGAATCCCCGTAGCTGAATTTGCCAGAATTCAGACAAACCCGGCATCGATACCGATCGAGCATCCGCTCTCAGGGCGTCTGAATTCTGGCTAGTTCAGCTACGAAGCAGTCGCAACGCTCCATGGACTAACAGAGTCCAGGCCTGTGACACCTTTGGTCACTCGCCGGCGTGATCCCGGAAAAAAGATGCAAACTTCCGCACGGTCCGCCAAAATCGAGCCGTCAATCCACCTAGGAGATTCAGCCATGCACCGCCTCACGCTCGGTCGCCGAACCTTCCTGTCCGCATCCGCCAGCGGCCTCGCAGCCGCCGCACTCGTCCCGCGACTTGCGGCGGCTGGGCCAGCAACCAAGCGTCCCAAGGTGGCCGCCGTCTTCACCGCCTTTGCCCATCGCTGGCACGCCCATGTAATTCTCGAAAACTTTCTCGAGCCCTACCTCTTCAATGGCGAGATGACCGATCCGGGCGTCGACGTCGTCAGCTTCTATGCCGACCAATTCCCCGCCGAAGATATGGCCCGGCCCGTCGCCAAAGAGTATGGCATTCCGGTCTATCCGACGGTTGCCGACGCCCTCACCCTCGGCGGCAAGTACCTCGCCGTCGATGCCGTCCTGCTGATCGGCGAGCATGGCGATTACCCCAACGACGACCGCGGCATCAAGATGTACCCGCGCAAGCGGCTGTTCGATGAGTGCGTCGCTGTCCTACGTGCCTCGAAGCGCCCGGTGCCGATCTTCGTCGACAAGCATCTTTCCTATCGCTGGGATGAAGCGAAGGCGACGTATGAGACTGCGAAAGAACTGAAGATTCCGCTCATGGCCGGCAGCAGCGTGCCGCTCGCGGAACGTCGCCCGCCGCTCGAGATCGAACCAGGCGCCAAGATCGAGCAGGCTGTATCGATTCACGGCGGTCCGTTCGAAATGTACGACATCCACGGCCTGGAAGTGTTGCAATCGATGGTTGAAGCCCGCAACGGCGGCGAGACCGGTGTGAAGAGCGTGCAGTTTCTCAACGCCGACGCGATGTGGGCTGCCGCCGACCGCGGCGAGTGGGATCCCAAACTGGCCGACGCGGCGCTCGCCACTGAACTCGGACCGAATGCCTTGCCGCTGCGCGAGTATGTGCAAACGCCGGACGGCAGGAAGTCACCGCCTCACGCGATCCTGGTGAATTACGCCGACGGCCTGACGGGAGTCACGCTCCGCGTCAGCAACGCGGGAACACGTTTTCTATACGCACACCGTCTCGCCGGTGGCAAAGTCGAGGAGACGCGGTTCTATGTCGGCCCATGGAACAACCGCAACTTGTTCAAGGCCCTCTCACACGCCATCCAAACGCACTTCAAGCACGGCCAGTCACCTTACCCCGTCGAGCGGACGCTGCTCACCACCGGCATCACGCTTGCCGCCGTCGATTCGAGTGTGGCGGGAGGCAAAGCGATCAAAACGCCCGACCTGGAGTCGATCCGTTACGAACCCACCGACTGGTCCGCGATGCGCGAACGCGGCGCCAGTTGGAAGATACTGACCGAAGACACGCCTGAACCTCGCGGCATCACTAAAGGTGGCCATCGGGGAGCGAAGCCGCCAGGCTAATGAACTGAATCAACCGTTGGCTGCCCATCGGGCGACACGCGAATACGCACGAGCTCACGAAAAAGGCCGTTGGTAACGTAGCCCCCGCCGCCATCGATCGCGGTCCCATCGGCGAATTTCCCCTTAACCTGGAAAGAGTCATCGAACTTGGCCTGAAACTTGGCAGAGGCAGTCTCGCCTGGGGACAAGTCCTCAAAGGGAGTCGTCTGACGGCATACTTCGACCTCCACCCACGCAATAGCTCGATCGCTTTCGTTCACTAAGGTGAAACGATTCGCCAGCAATTCCGCCGCAAACAAGTAAACGCCGACGAGCACGACGAGCAAGGCGAAGATGATTACGATCTTCCGGGGACGGATCATTCAATTGCTTAGTGGTTGTTTCCGAAGTTGATTAGCGGAACGAGGAATCAAGCGATGCCGCAACCCACCGACGAACAGATCGCAGCGCTGCTGACAGGAATCATCTCCGACGGCTTTAACCGCTCGATCAGCGCGCTGGAAAAAGCTCGCGCCGTTGATACGGGCGAAATGAGAACTGCCTACTCGGGGATCGGTAGTAAGTATTACGACATGGTAACGATCGAGATCGAGAGAACAGCGCGGTTGTGCTTGCCTGCAGTTCGAAGGCTGTTTGTCGACGGTGAGCGGATCTGACACCGCTCGCAAGCTCACTGCCCCTCTCACTCTGCCAACGCGATCGAAGTTGTACGCCGACCTCTGAACCCCGATCCCTGAATCCTACCGCAACCTCTCCAACTCAGCCCGCAGCGTCGCCTCCGGCGTCACGCCCATGTGTCGGGCCACGACTTTGCCACCCTTGAAGATTAGCAAGAGCGGAATCGAAGAAGCATCGTAGGCCGCCGCCAGCTCCTGGTTACTGTCGACGTTCACCTTGCACACTTTGAAGTCACGGGCCAGTGATTCCAGCGTGGGATTCATGGTCCGGCATGGCCCACACCAAGGGGCCCAGAAGTCGACCAGTACCGGCTCGTCGGCTTCCAGCACTTCTTTCTTCCACTTGAATTCCTGCAGCAGCATGAGCGAGAACTCCAATTGGATCTGGTAGCACCGCACACGAATTCTACGCTGACGCCGTTCGCTCGTCTGCCTTTAGCTTTGCGCGTCACCGCAAGTCCGCCCCCGCAGTCGCCAAACCGTTGCCCAAAGCCGTATCAAATTGCTACCTTGAATGCGAAATACCAGGCCGCTCCCGTCCGGCAATCGCGGGAAGTTTTGCGATCGTGATCGCTTTTCTCGGCGGGGGGTGGGATGACGGGGCAGAGGTCGAGTGCGCCTTGCAGGTCGGCGACATCGCTCACGGGCGTTCTCGTCACCGACGAGCTTGCGCTTCGCCCTGCGCGTTTACCGGATCATGCAGCCGAAAACCGAGCGCTTGTTCAGCTGGCCAGCATCCTAGCGCGATCTCCCCAGAACATCCTGCAGCACCTGGCCGAGCAAGTTCGCGAACTGTGCCATGCCGGTTCCGCAGGGGTGAGCATCGAAGAAGTCGATGGCGACGCAGCCGTCTTCCGTTGGCAAGCGACGGCTGGCGAGTTTAACCGGCACTTGGGAGAATCGGCGCCGCGTGATGCGAGCCCTTGTGGAGTGGTGGTCGATCGAGGCGCGACGCAATTGATGCGCTACCCGATCCACTGCTTTCCGTTCATTGGCCGATTGCAGTGCGAGATTGCGGAAGCGCTGCTGGTACCGTTTTATGTTGACGGGCGCGCCGTCGGCACGGTCTGGGTCATCGCGCATGACGAAGACCGACAGTTCGACGCGGAAGACGCTCGAATTGTCGAACACCTCGCACACTTCGCCTCGGCCGCTTATGCCGCACATCGTACGAGCAACGAAGCAAAACGAATCGCGCACGAGTCGGCGAACATCGCCGAAAGGTACCGCGCGCTCTTCGATGCAATCGACGAAGGCTTCTGCATTATCGAAATGATGTTCGATGACCAGAACCGCGCGTACGACTATCGCTTCCTGGAAGTGAATCCGGTCTTTGAAAAGCACACCAGCCTGAAGGATGCAGCCGGCAAGACCATGCGCGAGCTGGTCCCCGATCACGAAGACGATTGGTTCGAGATCTACGGCAAGGTGGCGCTAACCGGCGAATCGATCCGCTTCGAGAACGAAGCCGAGCAGTTAGAAGGACGCTGGTTCGACCTGTTCGCCTTCCGCGTCGGCGGCGAAGGAAGCCGATTGGTCGGCGTCGTCTTCCGCGAAATCACTGAGCGCCGCCGAGCCGAGCAAGCAGTGCGCGAAAGCGAGGGCCGGCTGCAATTGGCCGTCGAAATCGCTCAGCTCGGCACGTTCGAGATCGATTTGATCACCGATCAGGTCGTAGTGAACGAAACCGGGCGAAACATCTACGGTTGGTCGACGAATAAGACCAACTTCGCCGAGGTACAGAAGCATTTTCACCCGGATGACCGGGCCGAAGTGCTCGGGCGCGTGAGCGAGGCCTTCGACCCGACCGGTCCTCAAACTTTTGAGGTCGAACAGCGGATCGTACGAAACGATGGAGAAGTTCGTTGGATTCGTGTTCGCGGCCGAGCGTTATTTGAAGGAGAAGGAGAGAATCGCCAGGCGGTCCGCTGTGTCGGTACCTATCTCGATATCACGGAGCGGCGGCAAATCGAAGAAGCTCTACGCGAAGCCGACCGCCGGAAAGACGAGTTCCTGGCCGTGCTCGCGCACGAACTGCGCAATCCCCTCGCGCCGATTCGCAACGGCTTGCAGATCATGCGACTCGCATCCGACGACCCGGCAGTCGTGGCCGAGGCCCGCGAGGTCATGGAGCGGCAGCTTGTACACATGGTGCGACTGATCGACGACCTGCTCGACGTGTCGCGCATCAGCCGCAACAAGGTTGAGCTGCGCCGCTCGCGCGTGCTGCTGAGCGATGTGATCAGCAACTCCGTCGAGGTGGCTCGGCCGCTCATCGATTCTGGAAGTCATCAACTATCGGTCTCACTGCCGCCGGAACCCGTCTACCTCGATGCCGACTTAACGCGACTGGCGCAGGTCTTCGCAAACCTGTTGACCAACAGCGCCAAGTACACGCCAGTGGGAGGCCGTATCTGGCTATCTGCTCGCTGCGAGGGCGAGACGGTCGTAGTCGCCGTTCGCGACACGGGAATCGGTATCCCCGCAGAAGCAAAGAACTCGATCTTCGAGATGTTCTCACAGGTTGATCGGTCCCTGGAACGCTCCACCGGCGGCTTGGGCATCGGCCTGGCGCTGGTCAAAGGATTGGTAGAGCTGCACGGCGGCTCCATCCAGGTAGAAAGCGACGGCGCCGGGATGGGGTCGACCTTCACCGTGGTCCTACCGTTGCTTGCGGACGAGGTGATGCACCTGGCTGGCCACGTGGTTGTTCCCGCACCTGGCGCAATGCCGAAACGGCGCGTCTTAGTGGTTGACGACAATCACGACTCCGCCGATACGTTGGCGAAGATGCTGCGGCTGCATGGCAGTGAGGTTGCAGTGGCTTACGATGGCGTCGCGGCCGTCGACACTGCGGAGCGCGTTCGTCCCGAGATTATTCTGATGGACGTCGGCATGCCGCGGCGGAATGGCTACGATGCCACGCGCCGCATTCGCGAGACCGAGTGGGGCAAGGACATCGTGATCGTTGCGCTCACCGGCTGGGGCCAGACGGCTGACGTGGCTCAATCCAGCGAAGCCGGTTGCGACGACCACCTGGTGAAGCCCGTCAACATCGCTGCGCTCGAGCAGCTATTCGCACGCCAGAAGCACTAGCCGTCCGCATCTTCCATGTCGGACAAGTCGCGCTCGGTGATCATGTTGAAGTTCTTGTTGGCGAGTGTTTCCATCGCCATATCGAGATTGTCGACCATCAGCGCCACGGCAGGCCGACCATGCGGGCGGATGAGCAGCGGGTACGCCTGAATGATGTTCACCTCCGCTTGCAGCAGAGCGGTGCAAACTTCGAGCAGCGGCTGACCTGAGACCGGCAGTTCGACACCGATCAGATCGCTTTCGATGATCGCCAGCCCGGCGCGTTCCAGAATTTCTCGCCCTTGCTCCGGATGGCTGAGCAGGAAGCGGACGAACGCGCACTCCGTGGCGTCCGTGATGGTCAGAGCCACGATCCGCACGCGGCTTCCCTCGAAGCGCCGGATCACTTCGAGCAATTGCCCGACGCGATTCTCGAGAAACACGGTGAATTGGCGGATGGTCGGAAAGTTCCGGCCGCGAATGGTCTCAAAGCCGGTTCCGGCTCCCTCGCCGACGCTCATGGCATGTCAATCGTTGAAAAGGTGGCGGCTAACAACTTTCGGCAATATAGGTTGCGGCGGCGGCAAGGGTCAATTGACCCGCTCAGTAGCGGGGGGCTGCAAGAGTTCCACTCTTGGGCGAGCGGACGCGTGATCATCCCGGCCGAACCGCAAGTAGACGTGGCTGCTCCAGTGCAGTTCCACCGGCAGACTCAAATCTGCCGCTCGCCGACAGCGCTCAGATCGTCATGCACGCGGTGCGGGTTCGGCGGATGCGGCCATAGGCTCCAATTAGCCGCAGCAGAGACCGGCGGATGTTCGCGCTCCCGGTTCCCGATCGCGCCGCCGATGCCAATTGCTGCGCCAAGCCGCTGAGTTCGAACACGCCGGCCTCGCTGCTCCCCTCCGCAAGGACGGCGCTCAGCGTGCCGACCGTGACCCAGTCGCGGCGGTCGGTGGCTTGAACGAGCTGGTCGATGTAGCCTCCTAGCAGCGACAAGAATCGGGCGTTCACGGTCGGCTGCTGGGAGTCGACCGATAAATCGATGCGAATCTGCGATTCTGGCGAACTCATGACACACCTGGCCTGTCTATGCTTGCGCTACGCAGCGGCGCGGTAGCCGCGGCGCGACTCGCGCGAGGCGTGGGTGGTGGTCAAAATCGACTGCATGAGCATCTCACTCGCAAGAGCCGAGATGCGATCGCGATTGCCGGCGGCTTTCGGGCCTTCCTGTTCGATCAGACGATCGATTTCGTCTTCGATCACCGCCGCCGAACGGGCACGGATGTAGCCGCGGGCTTCCGCTGCGGGCAACGTGTTGATGCGATGTTGAATGCGCTGCCAAACCGATTGTCGGCTGCGACCAGCGACTCGCTCAGCAAGTTCGGCCACGGTGTCCTTCGTCAGCCATCCGCTCAATAACGTGCTCAGTCCCATGACGCATCCTTTCGTGCTCGGAGCCAGCCCTTGGCTCGGTTGCCGACCCGGTAGCGCCACGTGTGGCACCGCGAGTCTCAGGGGTGCCGCGACCAGCCGCGGCAAGTTTCCGCTGGCCACGGCCGAGTGCAGGCACGCCTGTTCCCACGCAATTGGCATCGAACCGGGTAAGCAGCGCACTCCAGGCAAGCCAGCGAGCGTTGTGGTCGCACCGCTTGCGGAATCTATCCGCTGAAGATATGGGACCGAACAACCGATACTATGGTGCAAGGCAAAACTGCCCGTACCACAGTCATCACCGAACGAAACTACCTGGATCGCGTAGCCGGCAGAGTCCTCTTGACCCTACCGGCCGGCTGTCCTACCTTTTCGTTTAGTGCGACTGCCGTTTTCGGACGCAGTTGGCCGCAGAAATTGGCGCCGTAGCCAAGTGGCTAAGGCAGCGGATTGCAAATCCGCCATCGTGAGTTCGACTCTCACCGGCGCCTCTTCCCATTTGATCTGCAATCGCCGGCTTGCGGGATGATCCGCCAGTCGGCGTTTTGCTTTTCTTGGCTGGACGTGCCAAGGGCAGTTCCCGCACTTTTTCTAATCGGACCGACCAAGCACTCGGTCCGCACCGAGGTTGAAGATGCGCGACGAGAGCGCAGCAACACAGGCGGGGGCGGCGGCTCGAGAGAAAGTGGCCATCGCAGCGTCGAAGGCCGCGTGAAAAACCCGCGGCCGGATGGGCAGAGATGTCAACGGCCAGAATCTGCTGGCCGGAGGGGCCTTAGGCGGCCTGCTTCTCGTTCTGCAGCCGGTCGCGGATCAGGGCGACGACCTGGCGAATTTCATCTTCCGTCCAGGTGGCGTCCGAGCGAAGCCGGTAGACGAAGTTGGCGATCGGCAGGGCCAGCGAGCCGGGCGTTTGCAGGCAGCGGTTCCAACCCTCAGTGGCAGCGGCGACGATTCGATCCGTTGGCATGTTAGGCAACTTTGAAGTGAAGAGGTAACTTAACAATACCCTACCAGCTTAAATGGGCGCGAACAGCTGGGGATTGTTACATAATCGACATAATGAGCAGGAAAATTCCCGCTGCGTGCCGACTACGGCGGATTCACTACCACAGAAGCACTAGCGACAAAGTGGAGGATCCGTCATCCATCGAAAATATAGGTCGCGAAATGTATAGGCTCGTCCGATTCGGGCCAAGGCGTTTTTTGGCAGCCTTTTCGGCTCCGGCAGACTTTAATGGCTATCCTTCGGCTGCCATTGGCCTCCGTCTATACCGAAAGCCACAAAAAACCCGTAACCACTGCCACTGCAGGCGGTTACGGGTTTCGAGGTAGGTTGGGGGCGTAAGCAGCGACACCTGTTGAAACAACGCTTGCCCCGTTCTAAACCGGAGCAGTGCGCTACTGGTTCATCCGCTCTTTCTTAATCATCTCCTCGTATTCCTGCCGCTTCTGCTCGGCGGTCGCTTGGTCCAATTCGGGCACTTTCACTTGGCCGCCGCATCCGGCCAGGCCGAGCGTGGTGACAAGGAGGCAGCCGAGAAGGAGGCGACGGTAGGGCATGGACCGCATCATGGTAGACATTTCCAGTATGAGAACCTGAAGTCAATTGTTACTCGCGGTGCGGGGCTGCCGCGCGGCTTACGGCAGAGCTACCGTTTCGCCGCCGTTGCGAGTTCCCATGGCCGTCCAAACGTTTCCATCGATCGTTGAACTGAAGAGTGCCACGCTGCCGTCGCACATCACGGCTTGAGCGCCGCCGGGGTGATAACTGCTCGCTGGCGATACGATCTTCGCATAATCTCCCGGCCGCCAGGCCGGCTGATTCGGCGGCAGCAGGTGGTTGTACCAATTGCGCCACACGCTTCCTTCTGACCACGGATAACCGCGCCACCGCCAACTGCCGCCGGCGATACTCTCGGCTTTCCAGTCTTTGGCGAGGTAACCGTTGCGGGCCGAAACGAGATCGGTGGTTGTCGTTGTCCCTTCGAACACATCGAACTTCATTTTCTGCGCGCCCGAAGCACCATGACCAAGCGATACCTCGGCGAACGCACAGGTGTTGCTGAGCCCGTCCGTGATCGCGGAAAAGGTAATCGGCTTCAAGGCCCTCGCCGCGGTGTCGCCGTAGCCATCAATGGCTGGACCAAACACGCCGTCCCAACTCTTCGTCACCACGACCCAACTTCCGCTGTTCGACAGGTAGTTCGTCCAACCCATCGGCTGGGTGCGATCGGGGTAGGGATCGCTCGGGCAAATGAACGCCTTCGGTTGGATACGCGAGGCATAGGCATTCGGGTCGAGGTACGAATGCGTATTCAGGTTGAACTGGTCGTACGTATTGCTGAGTTCCATGTAGTTCAACAGCATCACGTGCGGTGAAAGAATCGCCGTGTCTTTGTGCATACCCGCCGGCAGCTTGCCGAACGAACTCTCAAAATTGTGTAGCGCCAGCCCGATTTGCTTGAGATTGTTGGAGCAGCTCGAGCGCCGCGCCGCTTCGCGCGCCGCCTGCACCGCAGGCAGCAGCAGAGCGACCAGCACGCCGATGATCGCAATCACCACCAGCAGCTCAACTAAGGTAAATGCTCTCCGAATTCGACGAATCTTCATGTGCTCCGGCTCCAAAACTACATACGACTCATGCCAAGAGTCCGCACAAGTACGCGGCTATTGGACTCGGAGCGTCGAGTTTCGCAAACAGCGCGCCACGCTGGCGTTGCCGTGCCGGTGGACGGTCAGGACGTCCGGCCGGCGGAGTTAGCTCACTGCCTTAAGCGAGCAGTTCGTGAACGGCGAAAATGCAGAAAAACGCCGGAAAACACGAGAGAAAAGTGATGCGGGTGCGCGTGAAGCAGAGGATCAGGTGCTACTGCGAACCGCGAGAAGCGACGTGTCGCGTTTGCGGCATTTACAGAACAACCAACGTCCAATCGCCCCCCGCTGGACGGGGCGAGAGACACGCTGAATTGCGCGAGATTACGGCAAGCGTGAATAGTCGTTGGGCATGCCCAATCCGCTCACCGAACCGCTCGACGCAGGCGCTCCGAGCGTCCGCTTAGAGCGCAGCTTCGGTCACATTCACGCTGCTTGCCGCTCGGCGCTTCGTCTTCACCACAACCGGTTCCGCCGATGCGATGCTCACTTTCGGCAGCCACCGCAGCAGGCGATCGGCGACACCTTTCACCGTATGTGGATATAGGAACGCCGCATTGCCAATGATCATCGCCAGGCCGAACGTTTTCATGCCGAGAAATAGGGCAATGCCGCCATGCACCGCGACAGCCAGCCCGAGACAGATCGGCCGCGTTAGCTTAGGCCAGACGAAGAAGCAGTAGAAAGTTTCCCAGAAGACGGTCACGTGCGTCAGCAGCGCGATCAGCCAGGGCCAGGTGACCATCCACGTGAGATCCATCGACTGGTACTCGAAGTTCGAGATCGCGTACCAGACCGCACTGCCGTCCCACCACATTTCGCCGCGCATTTTGCCGATGCCGCCAAACAGGTAGATGATGCACATGTGCAATTGGATCAACCGGATGGCGACCGTTGTCCACGAACTGGCCACCGGCGGCAGTTCAGCGCCCGCTCGGCGCTGTGCTCGCCAGTGGTCAATTGACCAAACTGCGCCGCTTGGGCCGACCGTCAGGTACATCGCGAGCATCGCATTGACCTGATCCAGGCCGAACTGCGTGCCGATGAGCCGATGGCAGTACGACAGCGTGATAACGAACGCCAGGGTCGACGTGACGCGCGTATAAAGTCCCACCGTCAGCATCGCGAACACAATCAGCGCCGCGATGTGTACCAGCCAGAGCAGGGCAGGGGACTCGATTGCCCAGAGGTAGCTCCAGACAAAGACCTGCTGATCAGCGCCTTGATTTAACAGGTAGCTGGTGCTCGGCGAAACCAGCGCCTTGGAGCCCAGCATCGCATCCATGTCGAGCGAGTAGACAAGATGCGTATAGAACAGCATCAGGCCGGCGCAGATGCGGATCAGCGCGAGCGTGTATGGCGCTTGCGGCTGAAACCAAAACCGGTTCCAGCGCTCGATCGCTTCGGACGTGTAGCTTCTAGCGGAGCTGACGAACCAGTTCACGATCTCACTCTCCGTCCGTTTCTTGCAGGTCGCGATACGTTTGCGGCGCGGTAAGCAGCAGTTTGTCCTCGCTCACCTCAGTGGGAGCGGCTGGCCGATGCTCGACTCGGGTGATGGTGACCTTTCCGCCGGGGTACTCGCTTTCGAGATGGCGGACGATTGAGTTGCGCAGTGCCTCGTACTGCATCCGTCGATGAGCCCAGAACGACTTCTGTCGCTGGTAAGCGTCGACAGCCCGCTGGTGGTTGCGCTGGTCGGTTGAAGAGGCGGTCGCGTTGATCGGCGGCGGCGAAGGCTCGGGCGGAGCTTCGGCAGGGGCAAAGCTGTTGTTCAGTGCTGTCGAAACCATGAAGTAGCGGTGATAGAGCAGTCGCGGTCGCTGCTCCTTCAAGTTCGGAAACACTCCTTCCACCGCTCCTCGGCCGTCTGGGTACTCGACCTTGTATTTCACTAGGAAACTGGGCCCGGGATTGGGCGCAAAGAAAAAGTAGCCGTGGTCGAGATACATCATCGCGATGTACGGCCGCAGGTAAGGCATCAATCCGTCGGCAAATGGCGACGACGAATCGGCCCCCACGCGTGAGGCAAACGTGAATGGCGCCCAAAACACTGCCGTCAGGTGCAAAAGCACCAGTACGCTTACGATCAGGCGTGTACGTGGCGAAAGCCAGCCGGCGGAGGAAGCGGCAGGATCGGTTGCCGAACGAGCGGCTGGAACCGTCGCTTCGGAAGGTATGCGCGTCGACATGCTGCTGAACATCGACGCGACCGAGGCCGCCTGGTAAAGCATTCCGCCTGGGCAGGCTTAAGCGGCAGCGCAGCAAAAAACCCTCGCGCCGGCAGAACCGGCACGAGGGTTTCATTGATCAAATCAATTGCGATCGAACTCGACTAGCGAGAGGCGACGCGATCGCCGTTAGCGTCGAAGTGAAGTTCCATCGACTCGCCAGCGCCGAGGTTGATCTTCTCTTCCTTCACGACGGTTTGACCATCCTGTTCAAATTCAACGCGAACGCTGTAATCGCTCCAGGCCTTGCCACCCGACAGGCTGGTCGTGCGGAAGACGCGGGTCTCGCCCTTGGCAGCGGTCTCACGACCAGCCAGGTAAACCTTGGCGTTTTCCGGCACGTGCAGGGTCAGCGAGGTCTCAACCGACGATGCCGGAGAGAAGTCGAACGCCAGCTTGGCATTCTCGCCGGCCCGCAGATCGATCGTCTTCACCTGCTCGACGGTCTTGCCGTCGCGGGTCACTTCGGCGCGAACTTCATAGCTGTAGTTCATGCCGGTCTGCAGGTCGCGCGAGACATACTGGCGAAGGTCGCCGGTGCTGCTCGTGGCCTGGCCGTTCACGAAGATCTTGGCATCTTCTGGCACTTCGACGGTCAACAGGCCATTGGCCCGCTCGACCGAGGCGCCTTCGTTCACCGGCGGCAGCGTGCCACCAGCAGGAGGATAGTTGGTCGAGGGAACTACGGCGCCTTCGACAGGAACAGCGTCATAGGCCGGAGCGTAGTACATCGCACCGCCGCCGCTGCTGCCGCCGCTCGAACCACCCCAGCCGCCACCCGACGATCCACCGCTCGAGCCGCCACTCCAGCCACCGCTGCTGCCGCCCCAGCCGCCGGACGAACCGCCCGAAGAACCACCCCAGCCACCGCTACTGCCCCAGCCGCGACGACGGTGCTTGTGGTGCCAGCCGCCGCTCGATCCGCCACCGCTAGAGCCCCAACCACCGCTGCTGCCCCAACCGCCGCTCGAGCCGCCCCAGCCACCGCTGCTGTCACCCCAGCCGCCCGACGAACCGCCCGACGAACCACCCCAGCCGCCGCTCGAGCCACCGCTCGAACCGTGCCAGCGCCAACCGGCGAGTGCGTCACCGGCCGTGGCAACCACCACGCCGACCGCAACCGCTGCAGCCAAAACAAGATGCAATTTACTTCGAGTCATCAGCGCCACCCCTTGTGAAGGAACAAATGTTTCCATTGAACGCAAGAATTTGAGCGGGTTTTCCCCTAAATCATTCCAACCTTAGCTTGCAAATCAGCGCGGTTTGGGGACACCCGGACGTCTGCAAATTTTGCGCGGTCAGGGAAGACAATACCGGTCGTTCCTGCGACCGACGGTCATGTTACGCCGGTTACAATGGGTTTTCCAGCGGCTGTCCGCAAGAAAATTCGCCTCAGCGGACCACTGCAGGCGAGGTCAGCAGAGCAGCCGATGGGGCTGAGATTTGTTTCGCGCGGCTGAGGGAAGGGCTTCCATTGTTCCCCCCGGCGGATCACTTCGGATCAACTTTTTGGATTCGCACGTCGTCGATGCTGAGCGTTCCCGTCGCTCCAAACAAACCGACTCGCAGAATCCCTTCCCGCGCATTTGGCGGAATCTTGAACGTCTTCTCCTCACGATGCCAATCCGCGGTGCCCAGGAAGGGGCCGACGGTCAAATGACCCAGTTCGCGACGCTGGTCGTCGTAAAGGGTCATGGCCAAAAACGGACGCTCATCGCGATTCGGGCCGGCTACGACGTCGGTCGTCTTCACGTGCGCAGACAACTCCACTTCGCCCACGTGGCGTCCATCGATTGCAAAGCCTTGCAGCAAGTGAGCGGAAAGGCCCGGTTCGCTGTTTTGAAAGGTGATGAAGTGCTTGCCCTCCGGGGCGGCGGAGTCTTCCTCCCACCTGAGTTGACGCTCGTAGTACCAGCCTGGCTGGGCGCCGCTGCTGAACGCCTTCTCCTCGAAGCTGCCGTTGGCAACTTGCGGATTGGCTGGATCGGGCTTCACTTCGCGCGAGTCTTCCGCCTTGCCGGTCATCGGAACGAAGAGTGTCGGCAGCAGCGCTTCCGACTCGAGCTTGCCGTCCTTCTTGCGAAATAGATACAGCGTCTGCTGATACCGCTCACCGACCGGCACGACCATCAATCCGCCTTCCTTGAGCTGGTCCGCGAGCGGCTGTGGCACCTTTTCGGGCGAGCAGGTGACGATGATCTTGTCGAACGGAGCATTCTCGGGCCAACCGAGATAGCCGTCGCCGACCTTCGTGTGCACGTTGTCGTAGCCGAGCCGCTTGAGCGTACGGGCAGCGCGCTGGCCGAGCGGCTCGACGATTTCGATCGAGTACACATCCTTCACCAGTGGGCTGAGAACGGCGGCCTGATAGCCGCTGCCGGTGCCAATCTCGAGCACCTTGTCGGTCGGTTGCGGGTCGAGCGACTGAGTCATGAATGCGACAATGAACGGCGACGAAATGGTTTGCTGATCACCGATCGGCAGCGCCATGTCGAAGTAGGCGTTCTTACGATGCTGCTGAAAGACGAACTCGTGTCGCGGGATTTCGCCCATTGCCCGCACGACGCGTTTGTCGGTGATGCCCGAGCCGACGATCACTTCGTCGACCATCTTCTTGCGAGCCGCTTCGTATTGAACGCGCGTCTGAGCGCTTGCCGATGCGACGATCCACAGCATGACGAGCATCGACGCTAAAGCCACTCGGCCGATCGGGCTCTGAAAGTGCAAAATCGCGGTCATGCGAGCTCCCCAGGAATTTGCGACGCTTCGGAGACGGAAGCGGCAAGGTTCACCTCATTATAGGGCACTCGCCCTCGAGTCCCGCTGGTCGTTTCATTCGGATCGAACTGGTTTTTCCGAAGGCAACGGTTAATCGGCGATCGATGAGAACGGTCGAACCACGGGGTAGCTGAATTCGCCAGAATTCAGACAAACCCTGTCTCAACCTGCGTGGCGTCTGAATACTGGCGAATTCAGCTACGGGGACGGGGGAGCCTAGTCGGCTGTGTCGTAGGCCTCTCGCTCGAACGGATTGTCGAAGTAGGGATTTCGCCCTCGGTACCACTGCCAGGCGGAGCAAGCGAAGTATGCCGGAATGAAAAACAGCCCCCAGCGCTCATACTGGGCGACATGCACGGCTTCGTGGGCACGTGTTCGCTCGATGTCGTACTGCGTGCGTCCGATGACGACATGTCCCAGGGTCATTGCCGATGCCCCACCAACGATGGGCGCCTTGGCGAGCAACCATTGGAGTGCTCCACCGTAGCACTCAATGACCTTTCCGGTTCGCTGGACCGCGCCTCCCGTGGCCAGCCCGAGAAGGCCGGCCAGCAGGCCGAGGAGCGTCCATGGAGACGCCCAGACGATTGCCAGCAGCAGCAAAACGCGGCGGAACATCACTCCTCAGCCGATTGCAGTGGGGTTGGAAACGATTAGGCTACTGTGCATTCCGCGGCCCTTGCACCTCGCATTGGCCCGGCCACAGCCGACCCAGCATCAACATTCTAACCACTGAGCATGCGCACCAATCCCGTAAAGCAGAAACTTCGCCGCGGCGAGCCCACCTTCGGAACCTGGCTATCTCTCGGTGACCTGACGGCGACCCGCGTGCTTGCTCGGCTGGGTTGGGATTGGTTGACTCTCGATATCGAGCACGGACCGATCGATTGGTCGCAGGCGGCTACTGTCTTTGCCGTCGTCGCGGATGCCGGCTGCGTGCCGCTCGCCCGTGTGCCAGAAGCGAATCATCATCTGATCAAACGGGTGCTCGACGCGGGTGCGTGGGGCATTGTGGCGCCAATGATCGATACGGTCGAGCAAGCCCAAGTGGCGATTGCAGCTGCCAAGTATCCGCCGGAGGGGAATCGAAGCGTCGGCGGCGGCATGCATGCGATGAACTTTGGCGCGACCGCGGCGGATTACTATGCTCGGGCCAATGACGAAGTGCTGGTTGTGCTACAGACCGAAAGTCCTCGGGGCGTGGAGAACGCAGAAGCCATCTACAGCCTGCCGGGATGCGACGCAATTTTCGTCGGCCCCAACGATCTGCGGTTTCAGATGCGCGCTCCTGACGGGACGTTTCCGACGGCCGACGAGCATGAGGCGATGGTGCAGCGGGTGATTGAAGTCGGCAAAAGGATGAAGTGCCCGACCGGCATCCATACGTTCGATGTCGAAACTGCCCGCCTCAGAGCGGAGCAGGGCATGCAGTTCATTGCTGTGGGCAGCGATCTGATGTTTCTGAGCAAGGCGGCCCAGCAGACGCTCGTCGGTGTCAAAGGGGACGAATCCAAAAAGGACGTGGTTCGCTATTGATTGAGAGCAGTCGCAATTTGGATTGTTGGCTCTTGCGGCGACCCTTCTTGCTAGAAGGTCGAATATGTCCATCTACTTGATCGCAACGCTCGACACGAAAGGGGCCGAAGCGGCGCTGATTCGCGATCGGCTGGTGCAGTTGGGATTGGCAGTCACGTTGGTCGATGCGGGCGCTCTTGGGGACCCGACGGTACGTGCCGATGTTTTGCGCGAGGAGGTGTTTTCGGCGGCCGATTGCTCGCTAACAGAACTGGTTGCGAAGAACGACCGCGGCATGGCGATCAGCGCAGCAGCGACCGGCGCGCAGCGAATCGTTTCGCAGGCCTATGCGGCGGGCCAAGTGGACGGAGTGGTGGGCCTCGGAGGATCGGCTGGCACGACAATCGGTACTCAGGCAATGCGGGCGCTGCCCATCGGGGTGCCGAAGTTGATGATCAGCACGCTCGCTTCGGGGCAGGTGCGATCGTGGGTGGGGGACAAAGATATTTTGATGCTTAACTCAATTGTCGACATCGCAGGCATCAACCGGATCAGCCGCAAGATACTCCTGCAAGCCGCAGCGGCGATGGCTGGCATGGTCGAGCATCGGACCGCTGAGAAACGCGCGGACTCAGAAGCCGACAAGCCGTTGATAGCGGCCACCATGTTCGGCGTGACGACGCCTTGTGTGCAGCGAGCTCGACAGGTGCTCGAGCAGGCCGGCTATGAAGTGCTCGTTTTTCATGCCACCGGCAACGGCGGCCAGGCGATGGAGTCGCTCATCAACGACGGCCTGATCTGCGGTGTGCTCGACATCACAACAACCGAACTCGCCGATGAACTTGTTGGCGGCATTCTCACCGCGGGTCCAGATCGACTGACGGCAGCCGGTAGGCGTGGCATTCCGCAGGTAGTTTCGGTCGGTGCGCTTGACATGGTCAACTTTGGGCCGCGCGCGACCGTGCCGCGGAAGTTTGCAGAGCGGAAATTTTATCAGCACAATGCGAGCGTCACGCTGATGCGTACGACCGAGGGCGAATGTTCCCGGCTGGGCGAGGAGATCGGCCAAAAAATCTCAGCCGCCAAGGGGCCTGCAACGATTTTACTGCCGCTGCAAGGCGTCTCGGCCATCGATCGGACAGGACAACCGTTCGACGATCCGATCGCGCGGGAGGCAATCTTTGCAGGCATCCGCAGCTCGGCGGGCAATGCGGAGATTGTGGAACTCGACGCCCACATCAACGACGAATCCTTCGCCGTCGCAGCGGCCGAGCGATTGCTTCAAATGCTCGCTGTCCGCTCCTCCGGTGACGCGTGCAAACGTTGAGCTGACGATCAAACCAATCCTTATCTTGAACCGAGTATCAACGTGTCGCTTTTTTCTCGAGATCAGATTCTCTCCGGCCTAAAGGCAAAAGTCGCAGCCGGCCAGCCGATCATTGGCGGTGGTGCCGGAACAGGTATTAGCGCGAAAATGTCGGAAGCCGGCGGGGTCGACTTGCTGGTGATCTACAACTCGGGCCGGTTCCGAATGGCCGGGCGCGGATCGCTCTCGGGCATGATGCCCTACGGCGATGCTAACGCGATTGTGATGGACATGGCCCGCGAGGTCATTCCGATCGTGCCGAACACTCCGGTGCTGGCCGGCGTGTGCGGAACGGATCCGTTCCGGGTGATGAAGCTGTTTTTGCGAGAGGTCGACGCCGCTGGCTTCTCGGGCGTGCAGAACTTTCCAACCGTCGGCCTGATCGACGGCCGATTCCGGCAGAACCTTGAAGAAACAGGAATGGGCTACGGGCTGGAAGTCGACATGATTCGCACGGCCCGCGAACTCGGCTTGCTGACCACGCCTTATTGCTTCAACCCCGATGAAGCGGCGGCGATGGCTGGCGCTGGCGCCGATATTCTCATCCCGCACATGGGTCTGACCACTAAGGGGAGCATCGGCGCGGAATCGGCGGCCACGCTGGAAGAATCGGCCACTGCAGTGCAAGCGATGCACGATGCGGCCAAGCGTGTGAACCCGGACATCCTCGTCCTTTGCCACGGCGGACCGATCGCCGAACCGGCCGATGCGCAGTACATACTAGACCACACTGAAGGCATCGTCGGCTTCTACGGAGCCAGCAGCATGGAGCGGTTGCCGGTCGAGCCGGCGATCCGCGACCGGGTGCGCGAGTTTGCGGCGCTGAAGTTCCGGCGTTGAACGATCAAACGTGGCGCATTCGACGAGTCCAACCAACTTGACGGCTAAATCTTCTGCCCCAGCCCTTTCGTCAGGGCCATAAACGCCGATTCGAGGTTCACGTCCTCTTCGCGGAACAGCTTGAGCCGGTGTCCGGCGCCGACGAGCAGCGAGGACAGTTCGCTGTACTCTTCAACGCCCGTCTTGAGCACAATGACAAGCTGCCCCTTCTCGATGCGGACCTCATCGACGGTCGACTGTTGCCGAAGCAGGTTGGCCGCCGCTTCGAGGTCTCCGGTCACTTCGATGAACAGCTTGATCTGCCCGCGGACCTCTTTGATGAGCTGATCGACGGTTCCGTTCCAGCTCATCACGCCACGGTCGATGATGCCGACCTTGTTACACACATCGGCAAGCTCCGGCAGGATGTGGCTGCTCACCATGATCGTTTTGCCTTGCTGGCCAAGGCGGCGGAGCACGGCCCGCATCTCGATACGTGCTCGCGGATCGAGGCCGCTTAGCGGTTCGTCCAGGAGAAGCACCTGCGGATCGTGCAGCAGCACGCGCGCCAGACCCAACCGCTGCGTCTGACCGCGCGAGAGGGTGTTGGCGTAGGCGTCGCGTTTGAAGTCGAGATCGACCAGCTCCAGCTTTTCGTTGCACACCTCACGGCGTCGTGCGCCGTCGATTCGGTAGGCCGCGGCAAAAAACTCAAGGTATTCGATCACTTTCATGTCGTCGTACACGCCGAAGAAATCGGGCATGTAGCCGACGAGGCGGCGAATCTCTTTCGGGTCGTGATAGATCGAGTGGCCGCAGACGTACGCCTCGCCGTAGGTGGGATTGAGCAACGTGGCGAGGATCCGCATCGTTGTGGTTTTGCCGGCGCCGTTTGGACCGATGAAGCCGAACAGATCGCCAGCGGCCAGATCGAGCTCGATCGAGCGGATGGCGTACATGTCGCCATATTTTTTGGTCAAGTCGTGCGTCTTGATCACGTTGCAATCCAGGCTTTGGAAACTTTTCGGCTAACGGCGGTCGCCGCTGGTATCGACGGGCAGGACAAAGCGAATCCACGACCAGTGCTGCTGCTGGCCCATCTCGGCATCATTCGTCGACTCTGACAACTTCAATTGGCTGACCGGTTTCTCAGCCCGACCGACGAGGACCGCTCGGCCACTTCGCAGGTGCTCGGTGAGATCTAGATGGCCGAGGTACTCGTGCGTCAGGCCGGTGTAGTTTCGACCGCGGGCTGTCTCGTGGAAGAGCATGATCTGCATGATACGCGGCACATCGACCGAATCTTGTTCCCACGGCGTCGTGATGTCCTTAGCATCGACCACGGTTCGCTGCGTCAGCCGAGCCTCGAGGTTGAGCGAAGCGAAATCTTCCACGCTCACGCTGCCGCCGGCCGGAATGCTCTGCAGGCGAAACAACCATTCGTCATAGGCCAGCAAGCACTCGTCGAGTTCGAATTCGAACGGGTTGCGAACTTCTCCCTGCGGCAGGCCGAATTCGTTGGTGGTCAACGTCGCAATCGGCTCCAGGTCGCTCCGGCCCCACCAGCGGCCGGCGAGCGCCTTCGACGAAGCGACCGGGACCGGCAGATTTTCCATCTCCATTTGCGACCCCGGCGGCAGCACTTCGTAGGTCGGCGATTCGGCCAGCGCAACCTGTTGCGAACCGAGACCGCCTAAGCCAGAACCGGGCAGGCCCTGCCACGCGAGCCAGCCTTGCGGCGCTCGGCCCGCGTCGATTCGTTCGGCGTCTACTTCAAGCGATAGATCGAACTGCGCCGCCGACGGCGAATACAGATGGTGCCAAGTGGTAGCGCGGATCACGCGCGACTGCATATCGATGTCGATCACTTCGGCTTGGTTTAAGCGCAGCACATCGCCGTGGGCCGACCGGGCCATGTACCAAGCGGCTCCGGCGAAACCGAGCACGATCAGCGGAAACGTGATCCAGGCCCCGTAAGCGGGTAAACCGGTGCGGCGGAACAGAAAAAAGTCGGCGGGGCCGATCAGCAGCAGATAAACGAGCGTCAGAACTGCAACGGTGGCCACGTTGACGACGGTAATCCCCGGAAACTGCTCAAGCGCAGCCCGCATCTGACCGGAAAGGTCTTCAAAGCCGAGATGCTGCACTGCCTGTCGCGACTGCCGAGTGGTGTCTTCTACGGAACCTTGCCACCGCTGCAGCAGGTTGCTGACCAAACGCGGTCGCCCTGGCCAGGCAGCCAGCTGTGGATCGTCGAGGTCGAACGACAGGAACAACACGTGACCGAAGCCGAGTGCCCTCCGCGATGCGAGCGGTTGCCCTTGGGCGACGCCTCCTTCATCGAACTCGACGCGTCCCTCGGGTTTTTTTAGCTCCGAGATCAGCGGACGCGAACGCTGGAAGTCTTCGTCGTCCCAAGGCAATTCGGTGTTCGTGAAGCTCTCGAGCCCAGCCCGATCACGTAACGGCCGCACCTCTGCTAGCGTTCCAGGAGCAAAAACGTTCCAGCGACTCTCTTCCGAGAGCAGTTCCTCCCCGCGCGATCCTACGCTCATTACCAGGCGACCGCCCATCAGCACCCACTGGTGCAGGGCTTCAAACTGCGCCGGAGTGATGCCGTCGAGCAGTTCTTGATCTCTCGTCGATAGGAAGATCCAATCGACGCCCTCGTAGCCCCACCAGCGATCGGGCAATTCGGCAGCAGACTCCACTTGCGCGCTTGCCGCAGCCAATCCTTCCGACCGGCGAGTCAACTTCAGCGCTGCTTCGACGCCCACATCAGGGCCGATTGTCACGAGCAATTCTTGCGTGGCCGCGAGTGGTGGCGGAACCAGATCGCGAAGCGATTCCGACCACACGACCTGGTTGCCTTCCCCCGATCTCAGTTCCACGCCAACTCGGCCGCGGATCGGACCCATCCGCACATATCGCAACTCTGCCGGCGATTTATCGTTGAGAGTCAGCGACGCATTACCTTCCGCCGGATAGACGACTGGCACGTTATCGCCGTCGGAGCTGAACGTGTTCAGTTGTAACGATGAGGAGTCCGAAGTGTTGGAGCCCGAAAGCGTCAGCCAAACTGGCGTCCAGTAGCCCGACTTGTACTTGCCGTCGAATCCGATCCGCACCTTTGAGATTTGAATGCCGCCGTTGGCTGCGGACAGGCTTGGCGATTCGCGTTGTTTCTCTGGCTGCGCAGCAGCATGCCCGGCACTACCCACGAGCAGCGATAAACCGAGAAGGGCTACGAACCGGAAGAGACGAGGCGTCATCAGCGAGGTGTAAACGCGTGTAGCGGCGTCGCTTGCCGCGGGTTGGAAGGAGCTGCGCTTAGACATTGCAGCATATCTGCCGCCAAGGGCTGCGGGAATGGCCGACTTTGTGAAGCCTGGAAGAACGGGCGAATTCCTGGCTCTCAGGCATTATTAGGCGACCCTACGGCTTCTCCTCCGGCGGGCAAACGCAAACGAATTTGCCGCAGCCTGGGCAGCCTGAGCCGTATTTGCGGGCGACAGCTTCGCTGAGGTCGACTCCCATGACGTTGGCCATCGTCGTCAGCCAGGCGAGCACGTCCGCAAACTCCCCCAACCGCTCCTCGTGCGTACCGTCACGCAGTGAGGTCGCGAGTTCACCCACTTCTTCCATGAACCACAGGAAGGTGGCTTCAACACCGCGGGCGAGGTCCTTCTCCAGGTACATGTCGCGAATGAGTTGCTGAAAGTCGTTCAGCGAGACAGCGGGCTTCTCGCTTCCGCGCACTGCATCAGGGTCTTTGCTCACGTCAGCTTCCTAGGGGGTGTTTTCCAGTTGCTTCGCTATTGCTAGCTCTTCGGCAGCCGCTTCCTGTTCACCGAGTCCCTCGAGCGCATTAGCGAGCAGCCGGTGAGCTTCGGCGTCTTCAACATCCAGGTGAATCAATTCTGTGGACCATTTTCGAGCCTCGGGAAAGTCTTTGTTTTCGATCGCCAACTGGGCCAGCTTGCGGCGGATCGAAACGCTGTCGGGATCGACCTCGGCGAGTTTGGCCAGGATCGGCTGCAGCTTTTCTTGAGCGCCTTGCTTTAGGTAGACGCTCGCGAGGCCCTTTGTCCAGCGGTCGGTACCCGGAAAGTGCTGCTCCCCGAGCAGAAAGTGCTTTTCCGCCGCTTCGAACTCCCCTTGCTGCAATTTGATCGAAGCGATCAAGGCCAACGAGGCCTTATGTGGCGGGTCTTGGTCGGCAGCTTGCTCCAGTAGTTCCAATGCCTGGTCCGTGTCGCCGATCGAAAGTTGCAGGCGAGCAAGTACGTAGTGCGCTTTAGTGTTCTTCGTCTCGAGAGCAACTGCTTTTTGGGCCCACTGCCGCGCACTTGGCTTGTCGTCGCGGTTTAAGTAGGCGATCGCCACGTCGGCGGCGGCGTTTGCATTTTCGGGTTCCGCCTTGGCCGACTCCAGGGCGACGTCGAGCGCGATCAGTTTTCCGCCTGAGGTCTCTTTCTGCTCGTTCACGATCGCGCGGAGGAATTCCGTGTAGCCCCGCTCAAACTGCACTTTCGAAACGCCGAATGCGTTTTCGATCGCCTCAGCCGTAGTCAGCCGGTCGCCATAGGCGGCCAGCAGCCGGGCAATCGCGTCTTCGCCATGGGCCTTGCGGCAGTAGTCGACGTACAACTCGGCTTGGCAGTAAGCGAGCGTCCAATCGTCCTTTTGCTGCGGACGGACGAAGCCGAACAGAATGTCGTCCAGATCGAACAAGGTGCCCGCCGAGTGTCGTTGAGCGAGCAGTTGATTCCACTCCTCCGGGCGCGGCTGGTCTTCAAGGTGTACCGCGATTCCCTCCGTCAGCCAATGTGGCACGTTGAAGTCGGTCTGCTGCAGGTTGACGACGTGGACAAACTCATGGCCCAGTACTTTGGCCCAGTTGTACTTCTTAGGCAGTTCGCGCGGCGTCGTGATGGCCACCATCTTTCCCGCACAGGCGCCGACCGTGCCGATCGCGGGCAAGCCGACCATACGAGCGCTGAACCAACCGTGGCCGCTGGTGTTCTTGGCTCGGCTGAAGATCTCGAACAGCGTTTTCTCCGGCGGCTCGTAGCCAAGCGTCTTGGTCACCCTGGGATACACGACCTCTTCAAGATGCTTCGCCGCATAGCGGGCCAGTAGTTCATCCTGGCCGCGATCGAACTTCAGCACGAAATGCTCGGTCTCGAGCACCGCATAACCTTGCAGCAGGTCGAGCACTTCGAGCGTGTTTTTCACCCGCACGTGGAAGGGATCGACGGCGAAAGCTTCCTCGAGAATCTTCGCGGCCTCGGTTTCATTCCCGAGACGCATGAGCGTCATACCAAGCTGTGAGCGAGCGGCGGCCAGCTGCGGCATGCGGCGATGGGCTTCGCGATAGAAATCAGCAGCGGCCGCATAGCGCCGCATGCGATCGAGAGCGTCTCCTGCGGCCAAGAACAGCTCGCCGCAGTGTGGATTACGCTCGGTCGCCTGGTCGATGAGTGCGGCCATCCGATCCGACGGTTTATTGATCGACCCTCCGTCGATCGCTGCATAGCAGCCGAGCATCCGGCCGAGCGTTTGTTCGTCCCCAAGCCGCAGTTTGAGCGTGGAGTGCAGCACTTCGACCGCCTTGGCCGGGTCGGTGTTGATCATGTGCACGTCGGCTTGCAACTGCCCCGACCAGACGTGTCGCGAATCGATCTCTCGTGCCCGCGCTAA